>Ga0187892_10000185_pt1 | contig 161401 bp, 152 predicted proteins | sample MA1701073metaG_FD_139345 | JGI IMG/M metagenome (GOLD analysis project Ga0187892, IMG submission 139345) | Bio-ooze microbial communities from a basaltic lava cave in the Kipuka Kanohina Cave System on the Island of Hawaii, USA - MA170107-3 metaG ...
AATGGTTTAACGTTCCGCCGAGCAACCCCGCTGTCGTAGGCAACATCCCTTAGACCGGTGGCTTTGCGTCCCCACCTTTCGGTGAGTTTGCCCTTAGAATCCTAAGGCTACTATGCATAACCGACTTCGCTAAAGCAAGAACTTAGAGTTGCTTCCTGTGAATCAACGTTACCTGCGGGCGGCCTTCATCACCGTGGCGGCAGCGCTCCTCGCGCTGGGTGTCGTGATGTACGCGGCGTTGTGCGCCTACGTGTATCTCGCGCCGGCCCTTCCGGACGTCGCCGCGCTTCGCGACGTGCAGTTGCAGGTCCCGCTGCGCGTCTACAGTCGCGACGGGCGGCTGATCGCGCAGATCGGCGAGTACCGCCGCATTCCGGTTGCGTACGAGAGCATCCCGCAGCGCGTGGTCCAGGCGTTCCTGGCGGCCGAGGACGACCGTTTCTTCCGCCACCACGGGGTCGATTACCCCGGCCTGGTTCGCGCCACGCTCATGAACCTGGTGGCCGGTCAGCGCGCGCAGGGCGGCGGCACCATCACGATGCAGCTCGCTCGCAACATTTTCTTCACGCCCGAGCGCACCTGGCGCCGCAAGCTGTCCGAGATCTTCCTGTCGTTTCGCATCGAGAGCAGCTTCACCAAGCAGGAAATCCTGACGCTCTACCTCAACAAGATCTTCCTCGGCCAGCGCGCCTACGGTGTCGCGGCGGCGGCCGAGGTCTACTTCGGCAAGCCGCTCGAGGCGCTCAGCCTGGCGGAAATCGCCACGGTCGCCGGGCTGCCGCAGGCGCCCTCGCGCGACAATCCGGTTGCGAGCGCCGACCGCGCGAAAGTGCGGCGCGCCTACGTCCTGCGCCGCATGCGCGAGACCGGGGTCATCGAGCGCGCGGAAGTGGAGGAAGCGCTCAACGTGCCGATGACGGCTGAGCTGCACGGGCCCGCCGCGGAGATCGAAGCACCCTACGTCGCCGAAATGGCCCGCGCCGATGCGCTCGCGCGTTTCGGCGAGAGCATTTACACCGCGGGCTACAAGGTGGTCACCACGATCGACAGCCGCCTGCAACGCGCGGCCAACGGCGCGTTGCGCATCGGCTTGATCGAATACGACCGTCGGCGCGGGTACCGGGGGCCGATCGCCCACGCCGAGATCCACCGCGGGCAGAGCGCCGCGGAAATCGCCGCGCTGCTCGAATCGCAGCCGTCGATCAATGCACTCGAGCCGGCAGTCGTCGTCGAAGTGACGGAGCGCGCCGCGCGCGTGGTGCTGCGGGACGCCAGCTCCGCGACGCTCGACTGGCTCGGCATGGCCTGGGCGCGCCGTGCGCAGGATGCAGGCCCCGGGCCCGAGCCGAAGGCGGCGTCGGAGGTGCTTGCGCCGGGCGACATCCTCTACGTGGTGCGCACCGGCAATACCGTGCAGCTCGCCCAGTCGCCGGCTGCGCAGGGTGCGCTGGTTGCCGTGGATCCGCGCGACGGCGCCATCGCCGCGCTCAACGGTGGCTTCGATTTCTTCGTCAGCAAGTACAACCGCGCGAGCCAGGCGCGACGGCAGCCGGGCTCCGCGTTCAAACCCTTCATCTACTCCGCCGCGCTCGAGCGCGGCTTCACCCCCGCCACCGTGGTGCTGGACGCACCGGTGGTGTTCGAGGACGACGCGACCGAGGACGTGTGGCGGCCCGAGAACAGCACCCAGCAGTTCTATGGCCCCACGCGCCTGCGCGAGGCGCTCGTGCGCTCGCGCAACCTCGTGTCCGTGCGCGTGATGCGCACCATGGGCACGGCCTACACGCGCGACTATCTCACCCGCTTCGGCTTCGATCGCGAGCAGCTGCCCGATGACCTGACGCTCGCGCTCGGCAGCCTGCAGCTCACGCCCGTCGAGCTCGCCGGCGGTTTCGCGACGTTCGCCAACGGCGGCTTCAGGGTGCGACCGTACATCATCGAGCGCATCGAGGACGCCGCGGGCCAGGTGGTTTACGAGGCGCAGCCGCTGATCGTGTGCCCGGAATGCGAGCCGCAGGCGCCGGAGCCTTCGGTGCAGCAGGTGGCGTACACCGGCGGCGCGCAGCTCACGGCCGGCGAATCCGCCGTGCCGCGCTATGCGCACGGGCTGCTGCCGCAGGACCAGATCGCGCCGCGCGCGATCGACGAACGCAACGCCTACCTGCTGGCCGACATGATGCGCGACGTGGTCAGGCGCGGCACGGCGCGGCGCGCGCAGGTACTGGAGCGCGACGACATTGCCGGCAAGACCGGCACGACCAACGACAACCACGACGCATGGTTCTGCGGATTCAACGCGAACCTGGTGGCGAGTGTCTGGGTAGGGTTCGACGAGGATGCGCCGCTCGGCGCGGGCGAGGAAGGCGGACGCACGGCGGTGCCCATCTGGACGCAGTTCATGCGCGAGGCGCTGCGCGGCACCGCGTCCGCACCCGTGCCGACGCCGGAAGGACTGGTGACGGTCAAGATCTCGCCGCAGACGGGCCTGCTGGCCAGTGCCGACGATCCGGGCGCGGTGTTCGAGATCTTCCTGCCGGACCATTTGCCCGAGCCGGCCGATCCTTTCCAGCGCGAGCCCAACGATCCGGAGCAGACCGCCGAGAGCGACGAGCCCCTCTTCTGACGGAGATGCGAATGGCCGACATCGGCCGCCCACAGCGGTGGGCGACATGAGCTTCAGGAAATTCAACGCGCGGGGCGAGGAGCTGCGCCGGGCCATCGCGCAGGAAGCTGCGCGCCTCATGAGCGAGCACGGCATCGAGGATTATCTCCTCGCCAAGCGCAAGGCCGCCGAGCGCCTCGGGGTCACCGACACCGCCTCGCTGCCGCGCAACACCGAGATCGAAGCGGCGCTGAGCGAATACCAGCGGCTGTTCGCCGCCGACACGCACTCGCAGACGCTCGCCGAGCAGCGGCGCGCGGCCCTGGCGGCGATGCACCTGCTGGCCGAGTTCGAGCCGCGCCTGGTCGGTCCCGTACTGACGGGAACCGCGACGCCGCACGCCGACATCGACCTGCACGTCTTCGCCGATCAGCCCGAAGCGGTGACGTTCAAGCTCATGGATCGCGGCATCCCGCACGAAGTGCTGGAACGGCGGGTGAAGGTGCAGGCGGACCGCGCGGTGAACTATCCGGCGGTGCGCTTCAGCGCCGGCGAATGCACCGTCGACGCGACGGTGTTCCCGGTGGACGGCATCCGCCAGGCGCCGTTCAGTCCAGTCGACGGCCGGCCGATGCGGCGCGCGGCCATCACGGAACTGACTGCGCTGCTGGAGGAATAGCGATGCGCGCTCGGGATGCGGCAGCCCTGTTGGCGTTTTGCACGTTCGTGGTCGGCGCATTCGCGACCCTGGCTCCGGCGCCCGCCGCGGCAAAATGCCGCGCGAGCGCGCTGGCCGTGGCCGGTGGCGATCTCACCGATACCGTCACCATCAGCGACGCTGCCATCGTCGACCGCTTCAGCATCTGGAATGGCCCCGGCGTACGGATCAACGATCGGCAGGTGCACGAGGACCCGCGCCACCAGGAAGGCAACTTCATCGACTGGCCGGCGCGAGAAGTGGCGCAGCGTCCGCCCGGACTGCGGCGCTACTCGGTGGCGTTCCTCTGCCCCGAGGCGCGCGCCCCGCAACACCGGCGCTACGTCGTGTACTACGAGTTCGATCCGGCGACGAAGGGCGGCTACCTCTCGCTGCCGGGCCGTGGCGATCCGCACTACGTGGACAACGTCTTCTCGATCGCGCACGGCGTCGAGGGGAAGTGGTTTCGCTCCACGGCGACGTGGGAAGCACTGGTGCGGCCGCGCATCGAGGCCGCGCGGCTGGGCATTGCGCAACGGGGTCAGCGATGAGGAGCCGGCGAGGGCGACGCGCCGCGCAACCGGCTGCGCCTGCTCAGCGCTTGCCAACCGCCACGTAATCGCGGCGCGCGGGACCGGTATAGAGCTGGCGCGGGCGCCCGATCCGCATGTTCGGATCCGAGATCATCTCCTGCCAGTGCGCCACCCAGCCCACGGTGCGCGCGATCGCGAACATCACGGTGAACATCGAGCGCGGAATGCCGAGCGCGCTGTAGATGATGCCGGAGTAGAAATCGACGTTCGGGTAGAGCTTGCGCGCGATGAAATACTCGTCCTTGAGCGCGACCTCTTCGAGCCGCAACGCCAGCTCGAAGAGCGGATTGTCGACGCGGCCCATGCTGGCGAGCACCTTGTGGCACATCTCGCGGATGATCTTGGCGCGCGGATCGAAGTTCTTGTAGACGCGATGGCCGAAGCCCATCAGCCGGAAGTTGCTCGACTTGTCCTTGGCCATCGCCACGTACTTGGGGATGTTGTCGACCGCGCCGATCTGCTCGAGCATCGCCAGCACGGCCTCGTTCGCGCCGCCGTGCGCGGGGCCCCAGAGTGCCGAGATGCCCGCCGAGATCGCCGCGTAGGGATTGGCGCCGGTGCTGCCGGCGAGACGTACCGTCGAGGTGCTGGCGTTCTGCTCGTGGTCCGCGTGCAGGATGAAGAGCAGGTCGAGCGCCGCCGCCGCGGTGGGGTCGATCTGGTACGGCTCGCACGGCACCGCGAAGAACATGTGCAGCAGGTTGCTGCAGTAGTCGAGATCGTTGCGCGGATAGACGAACGGCTGGCCGACGGAGTGCTTGTACGCCGCCGCGGCAATGGTCGGGATCTTGGCGATGATCCGGTGCGCGAAGATCTCGCGGTGGCGCGCGTTGTTGATGTCCATCGAGTCGTGATAGAACGCGGACATCGAGGCCACCACCGCCGACACCATCGCCATCGGGTGCGCGTTGTAGTGGAAGCCGTTGAAGAAGCGCAGCAGCGCCTCGTTGATCATCGTGTGGTAGCGGATCGAGTGATCGAAGTCGCTGAGCTGGCGCGCCGACGGCAGGTCGCCGTGCAGCAGCAGGTAGGCGACTTCGAGGAACCCGCTGTCGGCGGCCAGTTGCTCGACCGGGTAGCCGCGATACAGCAACACGCCCTGGTCGCCGTCGATGAAGGTGATGCGGCTCTCGCACGCCGCTGTCGCCATGAAACCGGGGTCGAAGGTGAAGACGCCATGATCCTTGGCGAGCGGCGCGATGCTGAGGACCTCCGGACCCATCGTCCCTGCGAGCACGTCCAGCTCGGACTTCTTGCCGCTCTGCGGGTTTACGAGCTGATATTTCTTGCCACTCATCCGCCTGTCCATGATCTGCGCGTTGACGGCAGACTTACATGGAGCCTGCCGCAGATCAAGGCGAGGTGGCCCGGGGCGCAATGGCCCCGGGCGGCATGAGGCGCTGTTCGCGAGGCGCTATTCGACGATCTTGACCGTTTCGCCGGCCTTCGGCTCGCGCTTCGGATACATGTCGTTGATGAGGCGCAGCTGCGCCTCGGCGTACTTCGGCAGCGGCGATTCCTTGGCCAGGTCGGCCATGCGCGTCTTGTTGGTCGCCTTGAGCATGCGCAGGCGATACGGCTCGGCCAGCGGCAGCTCGCTGGGCTTGAGCTCGCGCAGCGTCTGCGCCGTGGAAAGGAAGATGCGGTCATGCATCGGCAGGCCGTTCTGGCTCGAGCGGCTGGCTGCCGAAATGACGTAGACGGTCGTGCCGCGATAGAGCGCGGTGTAGCGAACCGGCCCAGAGCCGCCGTCGAGCGGCGAGCCGCCCTTGGTCACCACGGTGTAGCCCTGCATGCCGTTCCATTCGATGCTCTCGCCCGAGTGCAGCGAGCGGCCGCGCAGCTGCTTCTCGAGGAATTCCTTCGGCGTCTGTTTCTCCTCCACCTTGTCCGCCACGAACTGGATGAGAGCGTCCTTGGCGCGCGTGTGCGCGAGGATGCGGGTGGGCTGGTTGAGCACGACCCAGTCCTTCGGGAACGCCATCGTCAGGTTCATGTCGGCGTGGTAGAAGCGGTTCTCGCGAATGATGCCCTGCGCGCGGCTGGTGCCGAACGGCAGGCCGTCGATCCGATTGAGATACTCGTCGTGGCCCACCAGCCCGCGATTCTCGCCTTCCTTGATGAAGGGCGAGCCGGCGACCGCCACCGCCTGTTGCAGGCGCTGATCGGCCGAGGGGTGCGTCGAGAACACGCCGTGATAGATCTGCGGGTCGCGGCCTTCGGCCTTGGCGCGATCGAGCTCGAACAGCTCCTGGTTCTTCAGCACGCCGAGCATCTTGATGACCGCCTGCGGGTCGTAGCCGATCTTCGACATGTACTGGGCGCCCAGCCGGTCGGCCTCGAGCTCCATCTCGCGTCCGTAGCCGCGCATCAGCGCTGTGCCGCCGATGTTGGCGAGGTCGGCGAGAGCGCGGTTCTGCGTGAAGATCGCGGCGGCCGTGGCGAGAATGCCGGTGGCGAGGCCCTGCGACTGCTGGCGCACGGAGTGGCGGGCGGTGACGTGACCGATCTCGTGACCGAGGATCGACGCGAGCTCGGCCTCCGAATTGATGTACGCCATGATGCCGCGTTCGATGTAGATGTACCCGCCGGGCAGCGCGAACGCGTTGATGCGATCCTGGTCGGTGACGGTGAAATGCCACTCGAGATCCGGGCGGTGACTGACGCGCGCCAGCCGCTGGCCGAGCTCGTTCACGTAGTCCTGCAGCGCCTGGTCCTCGTACACGCCGAACGCGCGCTTGATCTGTTCGTGCGCCTTGCGTCCCTGCTCGATCTCGCCTTTCTCGGAGATGATCGCGACGTCGGAGGCACCGGTAACGGGATTGCGTGCGCAACCGGTGAGCGCGATTGCGGCGAGGAGAGGCGCAGCCGTAAGCAGCTTGAGTTGTTTCATGCTCGGAAGTCCCGGCGCTGATGCTTTCGTCGGCCGTGTCCGACCGGTTGCGGCGGTTATAACTACGATACCGCGCGCCGACAAGGAGTTCCGCGGGGCCGGCGGGACGTTTCGTCCCTGCGCGGTGCCGCGCCACGGATTGCGCTGCGGGGACGGGTGTCCGGGATCGAACGCCGCACAAGGACCCCGAAACGCCTGGGCCCGAAACGCCTGGCCCGAAACGACGAAGGCGCCCGGTGGGCGCCTTCGTCCATGATTCGGGGCGTCAGTCTCGCTTCAGCGCGCGCCCATTCCGTACTTCTTGCGGAACTTGTCGACGCGACCGCCGGTGTCGACGATCTTCTGCTTGCCCGTGTAGAAGGGGTGGCAGGTCGAGCACACTTCGATCTGCAGGTCATGGCCCAGCGTCGAGCGTGTCTGGAACGTGTTGCCGCAGCTGCACGTGACAGTGATTAGCTTGTAGTCGGGATGGATCGCGGCTTTCATGGATGCGGATCTCGAGCCCCCGTCCGCGGTTTTCAAGACGCGAGCCGTCGGGCAGTCAAAAGCGGGCGCGCAGTGTAGCGGGGGCAGGTTACCGTCACAAGGCCGCAGCAAAGACCGCTCAAGCCGTCCTTTAGGCCCTTAAATACGCTGCTTCGAGAGCGCGTTACGCGGCTGGGATGAGCGTTCACCTCAGCACTTGTAAATTACTCGCGGCTGCACGTAGCTTTTTTTTCATTATCCACAAAACCTGTGGACAACTCTGTGGACGGCAGGCCGGTCCGTTCGTCGCACCCCGCGCGGCGCCCTCGAAACGTCACTTTGGTCAAAAAATAATCACATTCGTTTTGACTGAAAGATCAATAGGTTAAATGCGTCCGACAGACGCTGTGGGACTCCGCCGACAACGGTTTTGAGCGTTGGTTCACGGCGCGCCCGCGGCTGTGCATAACCCGTAAGTACCTGATCAGCGTGGATTTGCCTCTTGCGTCGCTACGAGGGCCCGTCCTGCCGGGAGAAACGACGCCTGCAGATCGTTCAGGAAGCGAAGGCCCAGAGGGGTGGGTCGGTAGCCGGCTCCCGCACCTTCTTCGAGCAGGCCTTTCGACTCTGCGACCGTAATGATGCCGCGTACTCCCCTCAGCGACTGGCCGGTTCGTGACTCGTACTGTTCCCGGGTGAAGCCCTCGACCAGGCGCAACGCGTTGAGCATGAACTCGAAGGGAAGATCCTCCGGGCCCACGACGTGACGGTCGCGTGCCGTAACCTGCGCCGGTTTGCCGTTCGCCGGCGCATCGGGCGCGAAGCTGTCGAGGTACTGGCGCGGCTGGCGCACCGCGGCGGTACGCGCGACGAGGCCGCGCAGCGCGTCCGTGACCTTGCCGTGCGCGCCGGCGCCGATCCCGAGGTAGTCGCCGAACTGCCAGTAGTTCAGGTTGTGCCGGCAGCGCCGCCCCGAACGTGCGTAGCCCGAAATTTCATACTGGCCGAAGCCGGCGGCGGCCAGGCGCTCCTGGCAGCGCATCTGCATCTCCCAGCATGCGTCTTCGTCCGGCAGCACCGGCGGGCGATGGAAGAAAACAGTGCCCGGCTCGAGCGTGAGCTGATAGTGCGAGACATGAGCCGGCCCGAGCTCGAGCGCCGCGTCGACATCGGCCAGCGATTCGGCGACCTCCTGCCCGGGCAGACCGTACATGAGATCGATGTTGAAGTTGTCGATGCCCGCGCTCGCCAGCTCGGCGACGGCGCGGCGCGTCTCGTCGGCGGAATGGATGCGGCCGAGCACTTGCAGGTGCCGTGCGTTGAAGCTCTGTCCGCCGAGCGACACGCGCGTGACCCCCGCGGCGCGGTATTCCGCGAACCGGCCGTGCTCGACCGTGCCGGGGTTTGCCTCGAGGGTGACTTCCGCATCGGGCGCCAGGGCGAGACGCGCGCGGATGCCGAGCAGGAGCCGGTCGATCGCCGCGGGAGAAAACAGGCTCGGCGTGCCGCCGCCGAAGAAGCAGCTCACGAGCTGTCTGCCGCGCGCGTCGCCGATCTGGCTGTCCAGATCGTTGAGCAGTGCGCTGACGTAGCGCTCTTCCGGGATGCGACCTTCGCGGGCGTGCGAATTGAAATCGCAATAGGGGCACTTGCGAACGCACCAGGGCAAATGCACGTAGAGCGCGAGCGGCGGCGCGACGAGCGGCGGCGCGACGAGCGGCGGCGCGACGAGGGGTGCAGGCACGAGGGCTGTCATGGCGAAGATGGGCCTCCGGGCCGCACACGACCGCGCAACACGCCGACCAGTTGCGCCAGCGCCTGCGCGCGGTGGCTGACTGCGTTCTTCTCCCGCGAGGAAAGCTGTGCGGCCGTGCGCCCACCGGTGTCGACCACGAAGACCGGGTCGTACCCGAATCCACCATCGCCCATCGGGGCCGACGCGATGCTTCCCCGCCATTCGCCCTCGCAGACGATCGGATCGGGATCGTCGGCAGCGCGCACGAAGACCAGAGCGCATCGAAAGCGCGCGCCGCGCAGTTCAGCCGGCACGCTCGCGAGCTCGGCGAGCAGCTTGCGCACGTTGGCCGCGTCGTCCGCGGCGGGCCCGGCGTAGCGAGCCGACAGGACGCCCGGTCGCCCTTCGAGTGCGTCGACCTCGAGGCCCGAGTCGTCGGCGAGCGCGGGAAGGCCGGCGTGACTGGACGCGTGCCGCGCCTTCAGTCCGGCGTTGTCAACAAAAGTGGTACCAGTTTCAGCAACAGACGGGACACCAAGCGCCGATTGGGGCAACAATTCGATGCCCAGGGGCTCGAGGAGCTGGGTCAGCTCCCGGAGCTTGCCCTGGTTGCCGCTCGCCAGAACGATGCGCACGCGGGCTCCTTCAGCCCGGGTGCAGAGCCTGCATCTGCAGCGCCAGCAGCTCGCCGATGCCCCGCGCCGCGAGATTCAGCATCTCGTCCAGCTCGTGACGCCGGAACGCGTGCCCCTCTGCCGTGCCCTGCAGCTCGATGAACGCTCCGCCGTTGTTCATCACCACGTTGAGGTCGGTCTCGGCCTGCGAGTCCTCTGCGTAGTCGAGGTCGAGCACGGCGGCGCCGCCGCAGATGCCCACCGAGACGGCAGCGACCTGGCCGTGGATCGGATTCGTGGGAAGTTGTCGCCGTGCCTGCAGCGTCGCGACCGCGTCTGCGAGCGCGAGGTAGCCGCCGGTGATCGAAGCAGTGCGCGTGCCGCCGTCAGCCTGCAGGACGTCGCAATCGATGGTGACGGTGCGCTCGCCCAGGGCGCGCAGATCGGCGACGGCTCGCAGCGAGCGCCCGATCAGCCGCTGGATTTCCTGCGTTCGCCCGGTCTGCTTGCCGCGCGCCGCCTCGCGCGCGGTCCGCGAATGCGTGGCCCGCGGCAGCATGCCGTACTCCGCCGTGATCCATCCCTGCCCCTGCCCGCGCAGGAACGGCGGCACGGTGTCCTCGACGCTCGCCGTGCACAGCACGCGCGTATCGCCGAACTCGACCAGCACCGAGCCCTCGGCGTGCCGGGTGAACTGCCGTGTGAAGCGCACGGGACGAAGTTGGTCGGCCGCTCGGCCGCTGGGTCGCATCGGTGAATCTCTCAGCGGCTTACCCAGCGCAGCGCAGCCGCAGTCGTGTTGTCGCTGTACGGGGCGGACGCCTGGACCGCGCGCTCTCCGAGCGTGGTGAGCGCACTGCGCAGGTCGCCATTGCCGGGTTCGTAGAAGTTGGCGATGTCGGGATCCTTGAGGTTCGCCCACAAGCCGTCCGTGCACAACAGGAGAATGTCGTCCGCCTGCAGCAGGCGCCGGCTGCCGACCGTCATGTCGGGCAAGGCCGCATCGCCGCCGAGGCAACACTCGACGAAATTTCGCATCGGGTGTCCATGCACTTCGGCTTCCGTGATCAGGCCGTCGCGCAGCAGTTGCTCGACGTGGCTGTGATCGCGGGTGCGTGCCGCTACCTCGGAATTGCGGATCTGGTAGACGCGGCTGTCGCCGACGTGCGCCCAGTACGTGGCGCCTTCCTGCGCCAGGCACACCGCGCAGGTCGCACGCGGACGCGCATCGACGCTGAGCGAAGTGCCGAGGACCACGACTTCGTCGTGCGCGCGGCCGAGCGTGAGATGCAGGAAGCCGAGGGGATCGAAGATCGGGTGCGGCGTGTGCCAGAAGCTCTCGAGCATCGACTTCAGCGCCACTTCCGCGGCGCGCGCGCCCTCGGCATGCCCGCCCATGCCATCGACGACGATCAGGAACGCCGCATGCTCGCCCACCGCGACGGCGACACGATCCTGATTGTCCTCACGATGACCGATGAGGCTCAGATCCGCGTACTCGACCCGCACGCTGTAAGCTCCGCGACCCTGCTAGACTGAGCGCGGCTTTATAGCACCAAAACAACATGATCCGCAGCATGACGGGCTTCGCCCGGCGCGAACAGTCGGGCCCCTGGGGTACGCTCACCTGGGAGCTGCGCACCGTCAACCATCGTTACCTGGAGATCGGCTGCCGCCTGCCCGAGGAGCTGCGCACCGCCGAGGCGGACTTTCGCCAGACCATCGCAGCCAGCGTCCGGCGCGGCAAAGTCGACTGCACGCTGAACTATCGGGCGGCGATCGATGCGGCCGCGCCGCTGGAGCTGAACCAGGCCCTGGTCGAGCAGTTGGTGGCCCGGACACGCGAGGTCACGCGGCTGGCCGGCACCGGCACCCTGGCTGCGATCGACCCCTTGGAAATCTTGCGCTGGCCGGGTGTCGTTGCCGACTCCGGACGTGACGTCGCACCGCTTCTCGCAGCGGCCCAAACTGGACTCGCGGCAGCGTTGCAGGACCTCACCGCCTCGCGTTCGCGCGAAGGCGCGCGCATCCGCGACCTGATCGCGCAGCGGTGCGATGCGCTGCTGGCGCTGGTCGAGGCCATCGCACGCCGGCTGCCCGAGGTCCGTGCGCGTATCCACTCCAGGCTCACCGAGAGGCTCGCCCAGCTCCAGGCGCAAGGCGATCCGGACCGCATCGAGCAGGAGCTGGTCATCCTCGCTCAGAAGATGGACGTCGACGAGGAGCTGGACCGCCTTCGCAGCCACGTGACCGAGATCCGCAAGGCGCTGGAGGGCAGCGAAGCCGCCGGCCGCCGGCTCGACTTCCTGATGCAGGAGCTCAACCGAGAGGCCAACACGCTGTCGTCGAAATCCCAGGACGCGGAGACGACGCGGTGCGCGGTGGAGCTGAAAGTGCTGATCGAGCAGATGCGCGAGCAGATCCAGAACGTCGAGTAGCGCTGCGGATGGCCAAGCCCTCAACGCCGCCCCGCGGACGCCTGTTCGTCATCGCCGCTCCCTCCGGTGCCGGCAAGACGAGCCTGGTGCGCGCGCTCATGGAGCGCGATCCGAAGCTCGAGTTCTCGATCTCGCACACCACGCGCGCGATGCGGCCCAACGAGCGCGAGGGGCACGATTACCACTTCGTCGACCGCGACACCTTCCAACGCATGATCGCCGCCGGCGAGTTCCTCGAGCACGCGCAGGTGTTCGACAACTACTACGCCACCGGCCGCGCTCCGGTCGAAGCGGGGCTGCGCGCCGGCAAGGACCTGATCCTGGAGATCGACTGGCAGGGAGCACAGCAGGTGCGTCGCGCGCTGCCCGAGGCCGTCACGATCTTCATCCTGCCGCCGTCCCGGGCGGCTCTTGAAGAGCGACTGCGCAACCGGCAGACCGACTCCGAAGACGTGATCGCCCGCCGCCTGCGGGACGCGGTCGTCGACATGTCGCACTGGCGCGAGTTCGGCTACGTGATCGTCAACGACAGCTTCGAGCAGGCGCTCGCCGACCTGCAGGCCGTGGTTGCGGCTCGCGGCGAGCACCTGCGCGCGGATCGGGTGGGTCTGGACCGATTCGCCGCGGAGTTGTCGGCCTGAGCAAAGGGCCTGAGGGCCCAAGCCAAAGGACTTGCCGACTGCCGACACGGCTTTGCCCATGACATTTCCTCGGGCGCCAGCACGCTCAGCCCGCTGCCCGGCCGGGTTGGCCGATGACGGTCCCTCAAGTACACTTGCGCCCCCTTTCGATCCGGCACCCCAGGTCCCTCCATGGCGCGAATCACGGTAGAAGACTGCCTGCAGAACGTCGACAACCTCTTCCAGCTCGTCCTGGTGGCCGCCAAGCGCGCCCGCCGGCTGGCGAACGGCGCCGAACCGACGGTCGACCTGGAGAACGACAAGCCCACGGTGGTCGCCCTGCGCGAAATCGCGGCCGGCAACATCACCGCGGACTTGCTCGAAGAGCAGGATCCGGTCGCTGAACAACCGCCGCCCGAGATGGAGATCCCGCCGGACTTCCGCGCACCCCAGCTCGGTCTGGGCGACTGACCGGCGCCCGGCGGCACGCGACGCGAGCCGCTTTACGTCCGGACGCCCCGTCCCACGCGCCTCGCGAACGTCCGCGCAGGCTGGAATTGAGCCGGTTTGCACCCATCCGGGGACAGACTAAAGTCTGTTCCCGATGGACTACGCCGCTTCACTGCTGAACCTGATCCCCGGCGCCGCGCGGCGCACGGTCGGGATCACTCAGCTCATCGCCAAGCTCGAGAACTACCTGCCCGCCGAGCAGGTCGAGCGCGTCCAGCAGGCCTATGAGTTCGGCGCCGCGGCGCATAGCGGCCAGAAGCGTCTCACGGGCGAGCCCTACATCGCGCACCCGATCGCCGCCGCAAACATCCTGGCGGATCTGCACGTCGACGCGGAAACGATCATTGCGGCGATCCTGCACGACGTCATCGAGGACACACCGACAGCGAAGGAACAGATCGACGAGCAGTTCGGCAAGGAAGTGGCCGAGCTGGTCGACGCCGTCACCAAGCTGGACCAGATCAAGTTCAAGAGCCGGCAGGAGGCCCAGGCCGAGAGCTTCCGCAAGATGCTGCTGGCGATGGTGCGCGACATCCGCGTCATCCTGGTGAAGCTCGCCGACCGCACGCACAACATGCGGACTCTCGACGCCATGCCGCCGCCCAAGCGCCGGCGCATCGCGCTCGAAACGCTCGACATCTACGCGCCGATCGCCGATCGCCTCGGCCTGTACGGCATCAAGCTCGAGCTCGAGGAGCTGGGCTTCAAGGCGCTCTACCCGCAGCGTTTCCGCGTCATCGAGCGCGAGCTGAAGCGTGCGCGCGGCAACCAGAAGCAGTTCGTCGGCAAGATCGCCGACACGCTGCGCGGCGCGCTCGCCAAGACCGGGATCGATGCGAAGGTGGAGGGGCGCGAGAAACACCTGTACAGCGTCTACAAGAAAATGCGCACCAAGCGCGTGCCCCTGAGCGAGATCGTCGACGTCTACGGCGTTCGCATCGTCGTCGACGCCGTGGACACCTGCTACCGCGTGCTGGGCGTGGTGCACGGCCTCTACAAGCCGATGCCGGGCCGCTTCAAGGACTACGTGGCCATCCCTCGCGTCAACGGCTACCAGTCGCTGCACACGACGCTGTTCGGTCCGAACGGTGTGCCGATCGAGGTGCAGATCCGCACCGACGACATGCACAAGGTGGCGCAGAGCGGCATTGCCGCGCACTGGAAATACAAGAGCGGAGAGAAGGAAGGCGGCTCCGCGCAGCAGGATCGCGCGCGCGAGTGGGTGAACCAGCTCGTGCAGATCCAGGAAGGCGGCAACTCCGAGGAGTTCCTCGAGAGCGTCAAGGTCGACCTGTTCCCCGACAAGGTGTACGTGTTCACGCCGCGCGGCGAGATCCTGCGCCTGCCGCGCGGCGCCACCGCCGTGGACTTCGCGTACGCGGTGCACACCGACGTGGGCAATCGCTGCGTCGCGGCCAAGATCGACCGGCGGCTCGTGCCGCTGCGCACGCCGCTGCGCAACGGCCAGACCGTGGAGATCATCACGGCCAAGGGGGCTGCACCGAATCCGGCCTGGGTGAATTTCGTGGTGAGCGCCAAGGCGCGCGCCGCCATCCGCCACTACCTGCGCAGCCTCAAGCGCAGCGAGGCGATCGAGCTCGGACGGCGCCTGCTCAACCAGGCGCTGAGCGAGTTCTCGCTGACGCTCAAGAAACTGCCGGAGGCCCAGCTCGGGCCCGTGCTGAGCGAACTGGGAATGAAGGACGCCGACGACATGTATGAGCGCATCGGCCTCGGCGAGCGCCTCGCACCGCTGATCGCGCGCCGCCTGCTGCCCGCCAGCGAATCCGCCGCGCAGAGCTCGGGCACGGGGCCGCTGGTGATCGCGGGCACCGAGGGGCTGGTGCTCACCTACGCGCGCTGCTGCTTCCCCATCCCCAACGACCCGATCATGGCCTACCTGTCGAGCGGTCGCGGCGTCGTCATCCACCGCGAGTCGTGCGGCAATCTCGCCGGCTTTCGCAAGCAGCCCGACAAGTGGATCTCGGTGAGCTGGGAGCGCGCCCTCGATCGCGTGTTCAGCTCCGAGATCCGCGTCGAAGTCGCGAACAAGATGGGTGTGCTCGCGGCCGTCGCCGCCAGCATCGCCGGCACCGAGACCAACATCGACCACGTCTCGCTGGTCGAGCGCGACGTCGACACTTCGACGCTGATCTTCGAGCTGCAGGTGCGCAACCGCAAGCAACTCGCGCGAGTCATGCGCACCATCCGCAACATGCCGGACGTCATGCGCGTGTATCGGACCATCGCGTGATCCCCGATGCGCCCGCAGTGATCGCCGATCCGGCTCCCGTAATCTCCAGCACTCCCGATCCGTGCTCGTGAGCCAGACCGCGACTCCCGAACGCCGGCCGGTCACCACCCTCAAGGGCGTGGGCGATGCGCTCGCCGACAAGTTGGCGCGCCTCGGCGTGTTCACCGTTCAGGACCTGCTGTTCCTGCTGCCGCTGCGCTACGAAGACCGCACGCGCGTCGTCCCCATCGGCTCGCTGCGACCCGGCGACCGGGCGGTCGTCGAAGGCGAGGTGGAGCTGACCGAAGTCGTTTTTCGCGGCAAGCGCCAGCTCCTCTCGCGCCTGTCCGACGGCTCCGGTTTCCTCACGCTGCGGTTCTTCCATTTCACGGCCAGCCAGCAGGCGGCGCTGACGCGCGGCGTGCGCGTACGCTGTTTCGGCGACGTGCGGCGCGGGCCGCTGGGCCTCGAGATCGTGCATCCGGAGTACCGGATCGTGGTCGGCGATGCGCAGGAGCTCTCCGAATCCCTGACGCCGGTCTACCCGGCGACCGAGGGCGTGCAGCAGGGGCGGTTGCGACGCCTCACGGAGCTCGCGTTTGCGGAATGCGAGGCGCGCGGCCTCACGGACTGGCTGCCGCGCGAAGTGCTGTCCGATCCTTCGTTGCCCTCGCTCGTCGAGGCCCTGCAGCACGTGCATCGGCCCCCGCCCACCGCGAGCCTCGCGCAGCTCGAAGCAGGCCGCGATCCCGCTCAGCGGCGCCTCGCCTTCGAAGAGTTGCTGGCTCATCACCTCAGTCTGAAGCGCCTGCGGCACGAGATCCGCAGTGACCCGGCCTGGCCGCTCGCCGGCGACGGCACGCTCGGCGGACAGCTGCGCCGGGCTCTGCCGTTCGGACTCACCGCCGCGCAGCAGCGCGTTGCCGAGGAGATTGCCGCAGACCTGCGCGAGCCGCGCCCGATGATGCGTCTGGTTCAGGGAGACGTCGGATGCGGCAAGACGGTGGTTGCCGCGTTCGCCGCGCTGCAGGCGGTCGAGTCCGGCGCGCAGGTCGCTCTGATGGCGCCGACCGAGCTGCTCGCCGAGCAGCACGCCCGCAACTTCGCCCAGTGGTTCGATCCGCTGGGCGTGCGTGTGGCACTGCACACCGGCCGCCAACAGGGCCGCGCACGTGCCATGACGCTGCAGGGCGCGCAGAGCGGCGAGATCCCGGTCCTGATCGGCACGCATGCGCTCTTCGAGGAGAACGTGCGTTTCGCGCGCCTCGCGCTCGCCATCGTCGACGAGCAGCACCGCTTCGGCGTGCATCAACGCCTGCGCCTGCGCGACAAGGGTTCGCAGGAGGGCCGCGTTGCCCACCAGCTCGTGATGACCGCGACACCGATTCCGCGCACGCTGGCGATGAGCGCCTATGCCGACCTCGACGTCTCGGTGATCGACGAGCTGCCGCCCGGCCGCACGCCGGTGAAGACCGTCGTCATGCCCGAGGCACGCCGCGACGAAGTCGTGGCGCGCATCCACCAGGGTTGCCGCGACGGGCGCCAGGCGTACTGGGTCTGCCCGCTCATCGACGAATCCGAGGCGGTTCGCTACCAGGCCGCCGAGGAAACGGCAGCCATGCTGGCCGAGGCGCTCCCGGACGTGCGCGTCGGCCTGATTCACGGTCGCATGAACGCCTCGCACAAGGACGCGGCCATGCAGCGTTTCAAGCGCGGCGAGTTGCAGCTGCTGATCGCGACGACCGTGATCGAAGTCGGGGTGGACGTGCCCAACGCCAGCCTGATGGTGGTGGAGAACGCGGAGCGCATGGGACTGGCGCAGTTGCATCAGTTGCGCGGGCGGGTCGGGCGAGGCCAGCACGCCAGCACCTGCGTACTGCTCTATCGCGCGCCCCTTTCGGCCATGGCGCGCGACCGCCTGGCTGTTCTGCGAGCAACCAACGATGGCTTCGAAGTGGCGCGGCGCGACCTCGAGTTGCGCGGCCCGGGCGAGGTGCTGGGTACGCGGCAGACCGGGCTCGCACAGATGCGCGTCGCCGACCTCATGCGCGACGCCGACCTGCTGCCGCGCGTGCATCTCGCGGCGGAGCTGATGGCGCGCTCGCACGCGGCTAACATAGCGCCGCTCATCGAACGTTGGGTGGCGGGCGGCAGCAGCTACGGAAGCATTGCATGAAGGGCCCAGCATGAAATCGGCGACACAGCTGGCGCGACTGCGTCAGTCGATCGGTTCCGCGCCGCTGTTCACGACCACCCTGCCCCGCATAGGCAACACGTTCCTGCAGTACGCGCTGCTGATGCGGTTGCACCGGCCGATCGGGATCTGGCTGCTCATGTGGCCGACGCTGTGGGCGCTCTGGATCGCCGGTGACGGCAACCCCGCCGAGAGCGTCTTCATCACGTTCCTCGCCGGCATTTTCCTGATGCGCTCGGCGGGCTGCGTGATCAACGATTACGCCGATCGCGACATCGATCCGTTCGTCGCCCGCACCAAGGATCGCCCGCTCGCGGCACGACGCGTCTCGCCGCACGAAGCGCTGCTCCTGTTCCTCGCGCTGTCGATGCTCGCCGTGGGCCTCGTGATCACGCTCAATCCGCTGACCCAGCTCCTCGCGGCCATCGGTGCCGGCCTCACGGTGACCTATCCGTTCCTCAAGCGCGTGTTCCCACTGCCGCAGTTCTACCTGGGCGCCGCATTCGGTCTGGCCGTGCCAATGGCGTTCGCGGCGCAGACGGGCGAGCTGCCGCGCGCGGCGTGGCTGCTGTTCCTGGCCGCGGTGCTGTGGGCCGGCGTCTACGACACGATGTACGCGATGGTCGACCGCGAGGACGACATACGCCTCGGCGTGAAGTCGAGCGCAATCCTGTTCGCCGACGCGGACCGTTTCATCATCGCGATCATGCAGCTCATGGTGCTCCTGGCCCTGGGGCTCATCGGTCACGAACACCACATGGGACTGTGGTATTGGCTGGGGCTCGGTGCGGGCGCTCTATTCTTTCTTTGGCAGCAGTGGCTCATCCGCCGGCGCGAGCCGGAGGGCTGTTTCAAGGCCTTCAACAACAACAATTACTTCGGAATGTCCATTTTCGTTGGCATTCTTCTCAACTATCAATTTGGCTAAATCCTGGTCCGCCCGCGCCGCCGCGGCTCTGGCCGTCGTTTGCGCGACGCCCGGGTTTGCCGCCACGCGCGGCGAGCTCGATCAGACTCTCGACGACCTGGTGCGTCTCCTCCCGGGGCAGTACAGCTCAGCACCGCTCGTGCGCCTCGAAGAGGAGAGCGGGGTGGCGCAGGAGATACGGCATCCGCGCGTCGTGTGGGTGCTCAGCCGCGTCGATGCGCCCAGCGCCGGACGCAGTGTCTTTCTGCAGCAGGTGCGTCGTGGCGATCTCGACGGCGACGTCGCAGTGGAGCAGCAGCGGCTGCTCGCGCTGCGCATCGACCCGTCGCGCGATGGCATCGTGTCCGAGCTTCGGCCGCTCCTGGCGCCGGAAGCCACGATCGACGCGCACCGCCATCCCGATCGGCAGCACCTGCTGCTGCTCGATCCGCAAGCCGTCGTCGCGTGTGACTGGCTGTGGCGACGGCGCGCCAGCGATTTCGTGGCCATGCTCGTCAGACATGCGAGCGAAGAGCCCTGCCCGCGCCAGCACGCAGCGGCGGCCGACATCGCCGGCGGCGAGTGGATGCTGGGCCAGGACGAGCTCGCGGTTCGCGATGCGCCTGCGCAAAGACGCAGTGCAGCGGCGACTGCTGGCTCCGCGAACAGCCGCCCAACGTGGCAGCGCCTGTTCCGCAGCCGCGATTTCGGCTGCTCGTGGCTGTCCTCGGCTGGCACCTCCGCGCCGACCACGGCGTTCTTCGAGGTACACGACCGCGGCGGCGAGTATCGCGTCGATTCAGCCACGGGCGGGGCGCTCATCCTGCGGCTGATGCGCGGGCCTCTGCCGGGCGAGCGCCTGCGCGGCCAGCGCGACGTGCTTTCCCTCGCCGTCGTCAGCGGCTCGAGCGGGCGCGTGCACGCCGAGTCGAAGTCCGTCGGCACGGCGGACTACGCCGCGCTCAGCTTCGCGGATCAGCGGATCGAGTGCGCCCGGCGCTGAAGTGCGTATTCGCGGGGCGCCACTTGCGGCGCGTGCCACAGCCCAGACCTCCACCTGTTGCACTCCCGCGCGCTTGAGTACGCGCGCCAATTCGCCCGTCGTGCTGCCCGTGGTTACGGGCCGGTTCTGGGGTTAGCGCAGCTTGAGTCCGCTTGCGCAGCCGATGTTTCGGTGCGTCGAGCACAGCCCGCAACCCTTCGTCGCCCAGCGGGTGCAGTTCAAGCGCCTCAAATCGATCGTAGCGCGGTATCAGGGGCAGCTTGCCCGCCCCGTCTCGATCGAGCCGATAGCGCGGGTCTCTGAAGTGCGGAGCTGACACTTGGCTCTTGCCAACGCCCACCATCCCGCGAACCTCGGCCTCGATCATCGGGTTCTTGCGGTCGCTGCTCAGCAGCCGCAGGAACACGCCGAGCGACTTGTCGCGGTACCCGAACAGGTACTCTGCAAGCCGCTTCTGCGCCTTCAGTGACCACGTGCTCGGCGCGCGGCCTGACTGGCCTACAAGCGAGCTGACGTGGTGTTGCAGCACACGGGCAGCATCGGTGGGCACTTCGACTGACAGCGCGCCCAAGGTGCCCTGTACGCTCGCAAGCTGTTCTTCAAGGCTGAGCCGCTCAGCCCTCAGCTTTGCCATTCTGAGACTGATCTCATCGTCGCTCAGCTTGCCTCTGCCCGCCAAACCAACCAGGCGTTCGCTCTGCGCCTTCACCGCATCCCGCCGCTTCAGCAGCTGCACCTGCGTCTGCTCCAGCTCCGTGCGCTTGCTCGCGTAGTCCCCCAACACCCGGGCCACTGCTTCGCACAGATTCTCGGTGCGGGACATCATGAAGCCGAGTAGCTGGAACCCGGTTACTTCAAGCAGCAGCGCGGGTATCGACCATACGCAGCGCTCAGTGCGTTCCGCCGTTTTTGGGTGCCGGTAGAACCGCGCCGGGTTCTTACGCCTGCTGCTCGTGTCCTCATAGCATCCGTAGAAGGGCGCGCCGCACTCGGCGCACCTGACGTAGTGGGCAAAAGGATAGATGTGCCCGGGTTGCTTGTTCTTACGTCGAATTGGCCGGAATTGCTTGTGCGCCCTGGCGGCTGCGCGTGCCGCCGCGACCTGTTCGTCAGTCAACAGCGGAGGAACCTTCGTCACAACGACTTCATTGATGCGGCACTTCTTTGAACAGAACTGCTGTCTGTGTTCTCCGCCCGAACGAAAGAAAAGGCGTTCGCGAACCGTTTGCCACTTGTTGCTCCCGATGCCCATCGCCTCGGCGACCTTGCGAAAGTCCCGCAAGTCGTACACGTACAGGTGCCACGCCTTCTGTATCCACTCCTGTGCGTTGAGCGTCGAGCCGGGAAGCGGTGCAGGGTCGACAGCCCACTCTGCGCGGATACCCGCCTTTGCCCTCACCTTTCCTTCCGCCTTAGTTGTCCCGGCGTTCACGAGCATTCGGCCGAACGGTAGGCTGCCGCCCGCGGGCCAGCCACGCTTCGCGCGTTCTATGCGGTTGATCAGCGACCTTTCAGTGCTGTCGCGCCACTGGCGCTCGTGAATGATCCCTTCGAAGTAGGACAACGACCGCTCGCGCACGTCGCGCTCTCGATGCCGGTCAAAGAAGCGCAGGTCGTGCTTCTCCAGCGCGTCGAGCACCTCAATGAGGTCGCGCATGTTTCGGGCGAGGCGCGACTGGTCTGCGACCAACAGCGCATCAAACGCGCCTGAGGGGATATCGCGCAGCAGACGCTGGAAAATCTCGCGGCGCGCGATTCCAGAGGCGTGTTCCTGCCCGTCGTACCACTCAACAATCTCGCCGCCAAAGCACTGCGCTGCCGCTAGCAACTGCTTTCGCTGCGTGGCCAGCGATTCGCCTCTTTCTTCCTGCCCTTCAGTGCTGACGCGCACCAGCGCGGCAAACCGAATCGGGGCACTCTGGTTGGGAACGCGTTTGCTACGCACGGCGGCGCGCTCCTGCGTAGTCGCCCGCTTGCTCGCGCGCGATCACGTTCTTGATCGTCAGCGCGTTCCACGCGCCGCCAGCTGGCCCAGGAATTCCGTTGGCGGTGAGGTCTCGCGCTATGCGTCGCATCGCCGCGCCTGCACGGTGCCGCCGCATGATGCTGGCCACAACCTTCTGCTGCTTCGGGTCTGCGCGCAGGTTCTTGCCATCGCGAAGCAACGTGAAGCCGAACGGCACCGTCCCAGCGCGCTCGCCGCGCGCCCTCTTGGCGGCGAGGGCAGCTCGCGTGCGCGCCCGGATCAGGTCCAGTTCGAATTGACCGAACGCGTCGATGACAGTAGCCAGCAGTCTGCCCTCGGCGGTGGTGTCGTCGCTTGCCCCATCGGCAGAGCGAATCGTGTACCGCCGAACGCGAGCATCCTTCCGAAGCCATGCGCTTAAGTAGCTATCGCGGGCCAGTCGATCGCGCTTCGCGACCAGCAGCTCGTCGCCCGGCTTCATGTGCGCCAGTAGCTCGCTCAGAGCCGGTCGCGCTTTCAGTTCCGTACCGCCACTGACGCCACGATCTTCAAACACGCGCGTCGGCTCGCCGAACGCTTTTCTGATCGCCGCGAGCTGCGCCGCCGGCGATTGCTCTTGCCGGTCTGCGGTGCTGGTCCTCAGGTACGCGAAGCGGCGTGCCTGGCTTGTTGCCTTCGTCTTCATTGGTCCCTCCGTTTCTTGGTTTCGCGGCCGGATGCTCACACAAGGGCCGCCCCATGGATCTATACGGTCCTTTCCAGCACCGGGCGATCACCGACCGGTGTTTCGCGCCGAAAGCATTGTTTTGGCGGCGAATACTTCATTGCGTTTTCTGCGCGAACGACGGTATAGCCCGGCGCACCACACCCATAGGAGTGCCAAAGCAATGTCGAAGATTGTTGGTCTCAGCCGCCTGGCTCTGCAGGTGCGCAACGTTCAGAACGCACGCGTTTTCTACGAACAAGTGCTCGGGTTGGAGGTGGCGTCGGCCGCACCGGACCGCGTTCAGTACAACACCGAACCGCCGATTGAGATTCGCGCAGCGCTGGTCGAGTTGGACGCGGCGAACGCACACCTCACGTGGGGCTGCTCCGTCGTTCTGCGCTCGGAGAATGTCGAGGCGCTGTTCGAACGTGTGCGCATCCACAACGCGCGCATCACCCGCCCGCTATCTGGCGGTCCGTTCGGTTACAGCTTCGACTTTCAAGACCCGGACGGCCATCGGCTTACGGCAGTCGCTGCCTGAGGGCGGAAAAGCTTCTCGGGGCTTAAGCTCCATCGGAAGCGGACGCGCCGAGTGCGTCAACACCCGGCGCGTCCTGACCACCCACCACTTCAGAGGGAAGTGACCGATGGCTGCTACGAAGGATATCGCGCCGCGGAGCGCGCCCCGCAAGTCGCCTCAAGACCTCGCGCGCGAGCTGCGCCTGGTCATGTCCGTTGTCATCACGTGCGTGGCCGCGCTGCGCCACCAGAACGCGGAACAGGATCAGGAAATGGCGCTGGTGCTGATGCGCCTAGTCAGTGATCCGCTCAGCAGGCTTATCGACGAGCTGGACCCGCCGCCGCCTCTCTAGCGCCTCTGGACACCTGCACAGAACCGTCGCACTACTGTACGGAGAGTTGGCTACGTCTCCGCAGCGGCAGCAGGAGCAGGCGGAATGAACTTCTCGTCTTTCTTGGCTATGTTCCCGGCTTCCGGTTCGAACGCGAGGACGAACTGACGCTCTCCCGGCTTTTCCGGCGTGTCGTCCACCTTCGGATCGCGGCGCTCGAGGTGGTAGAGCGCCAACTGTGCGATTCGGAGTCCGGGGTAAAGTCGGATCGGTATCTCCCCGAAATTGGCCAGCTCAAGCGTGACCACGCCGCGATACCTCGGGTGCACAAGCGTTGCTGTTGCGATATTGAGCCCTTCTCTTGCCCAAGATGAGCGCGTCGTAACGACACCTTGGAGATTCGTAGGCATCACGACCCATTCCAACGTCGGAACGAGGGCAAGCGAACCGGGATGGAGCAAGAAGGGCTCCATGAAGGGAATTTCGAACTTCTCGTGCTTCTGTTTCTTCTCCTCCATTCCGCGATGTGTCTGCTGGTCACGATAGGCACCGGGGTCCACGTGCGATTGCCTGCCCGCCCGCGAAACGAGTACGACCGTTCCCATCCTCAGATCGATTGACGATGGACCAACCTGATCTTGTACAAGCAGAGGCGAAACGATGAGGTTGCCCGAGGCAAGCTCAGCAAGAATCGAACTCTTGGCTAGCGCCGCCATGCCGTCAGGTACTCGACGCTGACAACTGCATGTCGATGGCCCTCTGTTGCATGATGCCGTGCTCGCACAGCCGGTTGATTTCCGCGAAAGAAATCTCGGGCGGAGGCGTGTAAGCGGTGATCCAGCCCGCGTAGAGCGAGTGGCGGAAGTCGATAGGACGACAGCTCACGGCTTGACCAGCGCCGATTTCATACCCGACCGGAGGGACGCCCCGCGCCAACTGGTTCACCAGTAGCAGCAGGTCGCGCTCGTCGGGCATCGGGTACGAAGCTGGCGGAAGGGTGTCCATCAGCACGGCCAGTTGATTGGCTGTGTTTCGAATCTGGTCAGGCGTAAACACGTCGAACCACGGATCAATTTGCCTTCGCCCGCGCATGCTCGTCCAAAAGGCTTCCACGGCGCGTTTCAAGGTCGCGTCCGCGAAAGCGTCCGTGTCGTACCCTCGCACGCTCGCACCAGTCAGCAGGTAGTTGCCTCGGCAGCCGACGGGAGGATGCTGAGGCCCAGGCAACGTTCCATCCGGATTGCACGAGTACAGAAGGTTGCTTTCCGCTGCCACAAAACTAGGCCCGAACGTAACGAGCCCAATGAAGTCGCAGGTAATCTCTTCAATCCACGCGGGCCAAGAAGCGATCTTGCCAAAGAAGTTGCCCTGCGTGACGCCACGACCTGCAAGCCCGGCCAAGATTTTCTTGACGCCAGCAGGTGCACCATTTGCGTAGAGCCAAGCCGCGGTGGCAGGTGGATTCGCGAAGTGTCCAGTCGAAAAGAGCTCCCGGTTAACGATCGTTCGGACTGCTTTCTGATGCTGCGAGCATTTCCAGATCGCGTGACCAAGCTCATGCCCAAGGATTGAGTGAAGCAACACGAAATGCTTCAGCGTACGCGGGAAGACTATCGAGTGAATGCGCATTCTGCTGCCCGAAGGCCGGTTTACTTCGACGTGGATTGCGTACGAACCTAGGCCGCCCCCGGAAAGAACAAAGATTTGGGGTGGAGTCTTCGGATCGGTGAGGGTCGCTTCCGTGCAGGTTGCCACCGCAATGCGCTTCAGCTCTTCGACGAATGGCCAAGAGTACTCACCGAGCGATGAGCGCTCCATGCGAGAGATCAGCTTGGCAAGTTCGCTCAGCAGCATGCTGAGCTTCTGCAGCGCGTCGAAGTTGGTTTCGGGAGTGCCAGTTAGCTCGCCAGCGAGGAACTTCAGGCGCGCCTGACACTCCTCAAAGAACTCCTTGCTGCCCTCAAGCCCGTACTTGAAACGCAGAGTCTCTTCGAGCACCGCACTGAGGTTGCCGCATTCCTGAGTCAGGAATTCCTTGGCGTTCCGCATAGCCCGAAGGGCTTATGTGAGTGCTGCCGAGAAGCGCTCCAAGAAGCGTTTGGTCCGCTGCAGGACATCCGGCGACGGTGCGTTCGCGTTCGTCGCAAGCCAGCGCAGCGCAGCTTGGACCGCGTCCACCGCTTCATCCTTGTTTGCGTTGTTGCCGAAGGCGTCGTTGAGAGCTGTGCGCAGGGCAGCCTCGATGCGGCTGTGCCACTGCTCGTCAGACACGGGCCATGGCATCTGTTCATCGAATCCGCGCATCTCAAGTATCCCGCTGCGCGGCTCATCAGAGAACGCGTCGTAGCGGAACATCTGCAGCATGCGGAAAAGGTTCTCCAGCGGGATCCTTGCCGCTGGCACCTTTGCGTCAGATGGGTGGTCGAAATAGGCGGCAGCAAGGTGCGCAAACCGCCTGGCCAATTCCTCTGAGTGGTCAGCTTCGAAACGACTCATTGTGCTCATATGGGTCTCCCCCGAGGTCCGTTGCATTCGGAGGCCGCATCAACTGTGACTATGGCTTCCTTCATCGGACTTACTCAACCCGTCTTGCGTGCCGTCTTGCGTGCCCCGATTGCGCGTTCGATTTTTTGCCGAATTTCCCGTTGGATATCGGCAAGTTCTACAACGAAGGCGAACGTGAATTGCCCGTCTATCAGTCTTTCCAGTGAATCCGTCTTGTTACGCAAGAGGATGTCCCTACCGTCGTTCGCGATGCGGCGGGCAGAGAGCGACGTCAGCTTGATCGTTGGGTGCACTCGACGCATGCGAAGCAGAGCCTTCTTGAGGCGAACCGGAGAAATGCCGGCATCACACATGTCCGCGACAAGTCGCAGGGCGACTATGTCGCCAAACGTGTAGCGCCTCCGTACGCCGCGACCTCTACGCGCTTGCCCGGACGGCACCACGAGTTCGGCACGACACAGGTAGTTGACCATCGCGCGCGACAGCCCCGCGAGTTTCGCCGCCATCGCAGCGGAGTAGTGACTGGAAGTCGTCCGCTTCATTCTTGCGGCCCTAAGCAAAGTTATAGTCTCGCGCTATACTCTAACTTAATTCGTGGCGCAAGGGCACGGTAGCCAGTCACGTGCGTTATCAGAAGCCCCCAGTGGACGGCGGCAGCGCCATGTTCGATGGCCGCCCTTCGAGGCCACTTCCGATCCCTTCTCGAAAGCCTCGGGAATACGTGGTCGGCTGGCAGATCGCGAACCCGCATCCCGGCCAATCGTGTGCCCTTGATGTGCGTGGTCGAGGGTGGCGAGTGGTACTCAAGAAGTGTCCCGACCTGAGCGGACTCCGCCATGGGGTCTTGAAGCTGCCGCGTAGGTTCGTGCCCTTCGACGTTCTCATTCTGGCGAGCAGTCGGCTGCAAGCACAGAACGTAGCCATGCTGTTGCACGCCGCAGAGGCGGTCGAGCACGGATGCCTGCCGATGTCCGGGTTGCTTGGAGTCACAGCGCTCATCCCGCCGACGGCCGTTCCACGACGGACGCACGATTTGGAAGGGCTCGATCCCGATCTGGCGCAGCAAGGACTGGCCGCTGTGCGCCAGTCCGGCGGCATGGAAACGGTCATTCGGCTTGCAGCCAATGCATCACAACGGCGGAGTTGGCAGTACGCACTCTTGAAGCTCTATCACTCGATGACACTTGTGGGCGTCGAGATGATGGACACGCACCCCAAGTACTACGAACCAGGCGGATTCATTCCCTCGCGGTGGACTAACGATCATGTTCGTTACACGGCTGCCGTTACATATGCCTACGCCGCGATCGAAGAACTTCGCCTAACGGTGAACGCGGTCGAGGTGAACGGCACGAAGCGGGCGCGACTCGACGACGGGACTTGGGTTCCTGCGGTGCTTGCAGACATAGAGGCTCGGCTAGCTCAAGCACACGTGCAAAGCGGTGAGGGGTTTCTCTGGCATCGCAGAGGCGCACTCCGCAGGCACGAACGTAGTAAGAAAATTAGAGCCTCCGCAACACCGCGTTGGTCGAGAGGGCCGATTCGAGATGTCTGCGTTTCTTTTCCCGACGCGCTTGATCATGTCCGATATCTGCGCAACCAAGTATCCGGCCACCGCATCGACGACCGAGGGCGGAGCCTTACCGCGCTTGACGTTGCGAATGTGCAGGGCTTGGCTCGCGCGCTCATCTTCTCAACAACACGATCTTGGTGGCCTGCGTACCAACCGTGGATGCTGAAGGACCGGCTCACAGAAGGGCGCGGCCCGTAAACGTCCGTTCGGTGCTGACCCTTTGGTTCGGAGACAAACGTCGGAGAGGCGTCGTACAGTCGCGGCCATGCTGAGCACCACGCGAGCGCTCATCTCGGAGCGAACCAAGGCCGGCCTGGCTGCCGCCCGGGCGCGTGGCGTGCGGCTGGGCAACCCTTCGCGCAAGTCACGCCTCGCAGCGGCGCGTCGGGCCGCAGAGGGTCGCCGACAAGCGGCGATCGCACGAGCCGAGGCGCACAGATGGGTTTTTGAAGGGCTCGCGGCTCAGAATCGACCCCTGAGGCTTATCGCGGAAACGCTCAACAAGCGCCGCATTCCAGCGCCGAATGGCGGTTGCTGGCATGCCCCGACGGTGCGCCGGGTACTCGGCTATCTCGGGCTGAGGTAGAGACGCCGCGCTTTTTGCGTCAAGACGGGAAAGCGCGACCGAAACCGTCCACACCCCGCGCTCCGGGGGATTCACGCAGCTTTGCTGCCAGCGGCATCGGCGAGCTGATCGTCGAGCTGCACGATCAGATCCTCTTCGCGCAGCACCGTCATCATGGTCTTCAGTGCGGCCGTGAGTTCGGAGTGCGCGATACGAAGCTCCGCGATCTTGGCCGCTTCCTCGGGGTGAGCGACGGCCAGCTTTTCGTGCGCCAACTTGTCGATCAGCTCTTGCTTCACCAACGGGCCCAGGACACCGTTCTCCATCGACTCGGTAACGAAGCGGTCGCCGCGCAGGACTGCCGCGCGATAGATGCCTTCGACTTCCAGTGGGTCCATCGCAGCCAGCTTGTCACGCAGCTCCCAAGCGCGAACGGCTCCGGCAGCACCGTCGAGGTCGGCACGCAGCGGACGGCCCACGGTATGGATGCTGGCTTCAATCTGTTTGATGTTCTGCAGGTAGCCGTTCCAAGTGGTGCGCTCGGCACGCACTTCGTCAGCAACCTTCTCCGCCAGCTCCGCAAGCGCGGTCACCTTCCCCTCGCTCGTGTACCGGCGCGAACGCTGAATGTCTTCCGCATCCGCGCGCGCCCGCCCGTAGATTTCGTCGAGCTTGCCGAGGTGCTTTTCGATGCCCTCGCGCACCGGGTCGGTGAGGCCCTTGTGGCGCCCGAGGGCGAAACCGAACTGATAGGGTTTCTTCATCGCCGATTGCTCCTGTTACTCAGAGATAAATCAGTTGCTCCGGTGTCAGCTCGGACTCGTCGGGTCCGCCCACCATGCGGCCGACGAAGTCGCCGGTCTTGCGGTGGCGCAGGATTTCGGTGGCGCTGTCCTTGAAGACGACTTCGTACACCTCGCGGTCGTCCATCTCGGCCAGCTCCTCGTCGCTGTGGACTGAGTAGCAGGCCGGCATCACCTGCGGCAGCGCCAGAGGGTCGGCACGCATGCCGTGCTGTTCCAGCGCAGCGAGTCGTCTTTCGAGTTCACCCAGCCTGCTCATGTCCATTTCCTCGGTGTGTTCGTTTCGGCAGACGCGGTGCGCCTGCTCCGTTCGCCTTCGATGCGCCGTTGCTGCCGACGTGCGGGCTGGCGGTCACGAGCTGGTGCAACTGCTCCATCTCCTGCCGCGCGCGCTCAAGCACCGCGATGCGATCCTTCAGTTCGTCGATGGCCTCGAGCTGCGCGAGGGATTCGAACGACTTCATGAGCAGCGCGAGAACGTCGGCGCTCACCCGGCCGTCGAGTGCGGCGCTGACGAGTTGGCGGCCTCGGCCTGAGAGGGAGTCGCCCTTGGTCTGCACGGCGATTGGCGGCGACTCTGGCCGGCGCTTCGGCCAGATGCGGTCAGCGATGACCTTTGCGGCGCGAACGTCGCCAGTCAGCGCCTGGTCGAGCAGCACTCGCTGCAGACGTTCCTCGTTGCTGAAGAACAGATCCAAGCGCCGCAACCGCGCGTCGCGAATGCCGCGAGGGCGGCCAGCAGGATTTGGTGAAGTGCGTTTCGCCATGGCTGATCTATACGAGCGCAGAACATTTGCGCGCGCGACGTATACGATCAGCCGCGATCAAATCGCAAGGATGCTTTCGAAGAGCGTCAGCGTCAGGTCGGTCCGCACATCGGAGCCATCGGCCGAAACCAGAACGAAGCGATAGAGGCAGCGACGATCAAGATCGGCATGAACTGCTCGCTGATTGCAGGCAGCTTTACGAGCGCCCAGACCCACGCCCGTACACGGTGCCACGCCGATTCTGCGCGAGTGCGTTCCATTACCACGTGCTGGAAGGTTGAATGACTCAGTTGGTCGTCACCCTCGTTGTGCCATGAGTACTGGCCTTGGACGCCCTCGTAGCGTCTCCCTCGCGTTGACGCTTTGAATATCGAGCCTCTGTCATCGACCGGCCTGAACCCGACTCCCAAGATATGAACGTTGGGGCGCTTGGAATCATCCAGCTCGCCCTTGTCGGCGAGTTTTTGAGCTTCCCTGGTAGCCCATGCGCCCGCGATGCGCGTGTCCTCTGCGCGCACGTCCTCAAGGACGTCTCGCTTTACGTCGGCAAACAATTCGATCACCGCCTGCGCGTAGCGCCAAACGGCCCAGATGCAGACGAACCAAAGGCCGTACTCGACACGCTCGGGACGCACGAGGTGAATTCCGAAGCCGCCGTACTCCATCTGCGTGCTGACACTTGCGCCCATCACGTTGTAGCCAATCAGCGCGAGGCACATGAGCACGAGGAAACGGCGTGCCCGATGTAGACGGGTGCGTTTTTCTTCGTCCAGCGCCATGTCGGGCCTCTCCCTGTCGTGGGCTTGTTGGGCGCGGGACTCTACTCTGGCGAGGCGCACTCGTCATGCGGGCTCGGGCGGCCGTTTATAAACGCGTACAAGCCGCGATCGCCCGACAGCCGGTGCACGGGCCACCCGGCTGAGTGATCGCGCGTAGTACAGCGTGTAGTACGGTTAGATAACTGGCGGCGCGCGGCGCTCGGCCTGTCTTCGCCCTCGGCGCAGTTCGGCACGCAGAATTCGGACTTCCTCGGGCGCTTCCACACCAAGAAAAACCTGCTGGCCGCTTATCTCAAGTATTCGAACCCTGATTTCGCGTCCGATCCGCACGACTTCGCCAACGCGGCGGCCTAAAACCAGCATTTGGTTGCCTTCCCTGCTGCGCTACACGCTCGGGCGCAACGTCAGCACGACGCGCGCCCGTGCGGAAGTCGGGAAACTGTGCGGTTTGTGTAGAAATGCCCCAAGGGCCTTGCGCCTACCAAGCAATAATGTTTGGTCGGCAACATAGACCATAAGCTTTGGCGGCTACCTCTCGCGCAGCTTCAGGGGCAGTCGTCGGTACGCGCGCCGCACAGCAATTCCCCGCAATCTCCCTCTGTCCAAGCACACCTGAGCGGATGGTGTGCCCCACAGGTCATGTTCCCACACGTGGTGCGCTCCGATGCGCGCAGCGTACTGTCGGAGCAACGTTTCCGCCTTCGGCGGTCGGCCCCGTCGCTTCATACCGATGAGCACGAACCCCAGCTGCACCAAGTCAGCTTGGAGCAAGAGCAGCCATTGGTGCCAGAATGCTTCGTGATCCAAAGCCAGCAGGGCAGACAGCGAACCCACCCCCTCCGCTTGCGGTGCGCGCGCCCCTTGCAGTCGCGCTTCAACGTGCAGGCACGGATCGCCTGTGAGCTTCGATGGCTTGTCCGGATAGCGAACTATGTTCCACGGCGCTTCTAGCGGTGCGTAGTAGGTCGTATTGAAGCCTCGCGGTCGAACGAAATGCGGCATACCCCGGAATGGGCGAACCTGCACCTCGTCGAACCACCAGTTGAGCCGCCACGCGTCATCAACAGAGTGGACGAGGAAGTCGAGTGCCAGGTGTACGCGATTGAGGTGAACGCGGTCTCCGAACAGACCCTGCAGCAGTTCGAGCGCGTCCGGCGACGGCTGCTGGAGAATCCAGCGCTGACGCAGCGTCCAGCCGCGGAACGACCATGTCGCATTGTGAGGCATCGTTCCCGGAGCGCACGCCTCTATCAGGGCGTAGGTTTCCGCTTCGCTCAGTCGTCGTGGCAGCCACACCTTGATGGTGTCGATGTACCGGACGACGCCACGAACGGGGACCGGGAATGGCACAGCCGCCGTGGGCCGAGGTCGGATTCTGGTGTTCATGGCTCAACCTATACCCGGCTGCGCGGGCCCTGCGGCCCCACGCTTGCAAGCCACGATGCCGGACAGCATGAATGGCAGCGGACGCAAGGGCCCTGAGCTCATATGGGTCTGGTAGTCAGAACGTCATCGAGCAGCGCGACGTGCGTCCATTGCGGTGCGCGCACCACTGCGAAGGCACGCCGCAGGTTCTTGCGGCGCTGCCCGGCGAGCAGGCCGGTCTGATCAGCGGTGTTGCGCACTCGACGGCAGAGCCGATCGTCGATTGGCAGGCGCAACAGCCTGCTCACGGGTCGCGCGAGCTCCAGAGCCTGGTTGAAACCACGCTCGCGGTGGCGGTCGGGATGCAGCGGCACGGGAAGCAGCACCTGCGGTCCCTTACCCGCCGCGTCGCCGCCTGCGGTTGCATGCGCAGCTGCAGCGAGCAGCATCCCCAGCACGCGCCCGAACGACAGTGCCCCCGCGTACTTGAAACGCTGGATCATGCGATCGACGGGGTACTCGTACCGCAACGGCGCGACGGCACGATCGAAAGACGGCGGGTGCGCCGCGCAGCGACCGCATTCCTCCAGCGATGTGCGCCCGACAATCGGCGGCGCAACGCGCCCCAAAACTCGCGACGACGGTTCCGTGTCGGCGAGGCGTTCCGCGTCCCCGAACGGCCCCGCGTCGGCGAGCGGCGCCGCGTCGGCGAGCGGCCCCGCGTCGGCGAAGGGTTCCGCGCAGCGCGAGCAGCTTCGGCCATTCAGTGGAAGGTCTGCGGCGCAGGGTGCGCAAAGGTCCAGCGTCGGCGCCTGGCCGCGCGCGCCGCAGAGGACGCAGTGCGCCGGCAGAGTGAGGGAATGGAGTGCCGCCAGGATCGCCTGGAGCAGGGATGTCCAACCGTCAACCATGACTCACCGCTCCCGGTTGACACGCGTTCGCGTGGACCCGAATACTGCCGCCCGCCCGCGCGACGGGCGAGCGGCAAATCGGGGGCGAGCGAACAGAAATGCAGCGTCACGCACGGGCAGAGCGCGGCCACGACGGCACCCACGGATCGTCCGGCTCCGAGGCCGACGTCCGCCACGATTGGCAGCTCGCCGAGGTGCGCGCACTGCTGAAGCTTCCGTTCGCAGACCTCATCTTCCGCGCGCAGCAGGTGCATCGCCACCACCACGATCCGAATCGCGTGCAGGTGAGCACGCTCCTCAGCGTCAAGACCGGCGCATGCCCGGAAGACTGCGCCTATTGCCCGCAGAGCGTGCGCTACGACACCGGCGTCGAGCGCGAAGCGCTGATGGATGTCGCGGACGTGGTGCAGCGGGCTCGCGCTGCGCGCGAGGCGGGCGCGACGCGTTTCTGCATGGGCGCTGCCTGGCGCAACCCGAAGGCGCGCGACCTCGAAAAGGTCGCGGTCATGGTGAGCGAGGTGCGCGCGCTCGGCCTGGAAACCTGCGCGACGCTCGGCATGCTGACCGCCGGGCAGGCGCAAACGCTGAAGGCGGCGGGCCTCGACTACTACAACCACAACATCGACACGTCCGCGGCGTACTACGAGAAGATCATCACCACGCGCAGGTACCAGGATCGCCTCGACACCCTGGAAAACGTCCGCGCTGCCGGCATGAAGCTGTGTTGTGGCGGCATCCTCGGGATGGGGGAGAGCGAGCTGGATCGCGCCGGGATGCTGCACACGCTCGCGACGCTGCCACAGCATCCGCAGAGCGTGCCCATCAACCAGCTCGTCGCCGTCGCGGGCACGCCGCTCGCCGACGCACCGCCGCTCGATCCTCTCGAGTTCGTCCGCACGATTGCCGTGGCGCGCATCCTGATGCCGGAGTCGCACGTGCGCCTGTCCGCCGGCCGCAGCGAAATGACCGACGAGTTGCAGGCGCTCTGTTTCCTGGCGGGCGCGAACTCGATCTTCCACGGCGAGAAACTGCTCACCACTGGCAACCCCGACGTCGAGCACGACCGCGCGCTGTTCGCCCGCCTGGGTATCGAGCCCGAGCAGCGCGAGCCGGAATTCGAGGGCGAGGCGGCCCGACCCTCGCAGTTGCGCTCCTGAGCTCGCTGGACGCTTTCGCCGCGCGCTCGCTCGCGCAGATTCAGTCGGATCACCGGCTGCGCCGCCGGCGCGTGATCGAGTGCTGGCAGGGGGCCTCGCCCATCGCACGGGTCGACGGCCGCGAGCGCCTCGTTTTCTGCAGCAACGACTACCTCGGCCTGGCGCGCGATCCGCGCGTCGCGGCAGCGTTCGCGCAGGCGGCCACCGAATTGGGCTCCGGCAGCGGCGCGTCGCACCTCGTGACCGGTCACAGCCGCCAGCACCAGGCGCTCGAAGAGGACCTGGCCGCGTTCCTCGGGCGCGAGCGCGCGCTGCTCTATTCGACCGGCTACATGGCGAACCTGGGGGTCATCGCCGCGCTCACCGGGCGCGAGGACCGCGTGCTCCAGGATCGGCTGAATCACGCCTCCCTGATCGACGCGGCGCTGTTGTCGCGCGCGGAGCTGATCCGTTATCCGCATGCGGACGCTGCCGTCGTCGAGGCACGCCTGGCCGACGCAACGCGTGGCCGCGCGGTGCTCGCCACCGACGGCGTGTTCAGCATGGACGGCGATCTGGCGCCGTTGACGGAGCTCGCGCAGATCGCCCGGCGTCGCGACGCGTGGCTGATGGTCGATGACGCGCACGGCCTGGGTGTCGTCGGCGCCCGTGGGCGTGGCAGTCTCGAAGCAAGCGGCGTCGATGCGGGCGCGGTCCCGATTCTCATCGGCACTCTCGGCAAGGCCTTCGGCACCGCGGGCGCCTTCGTCGCGGGCAGTCGCGACCTGATCGAGCTCCTCTTGCAGACTTCGCGCACGTTCATCTACACGACTGCACTGCCGGCCGCCGTAGCCGCTGCGACACGAGTCGCCCTCGGTATCGTGGCTGCGGCCGACGAGGAACGGGGCCGCGTGCGCGCGCACGTCGAGCTGTTCCGCCGCGAAGCCGCGCAGTTGGGTCTCGCGCTGCTGCCGTCGACGACGCCGATCCAGCCCATCGTCATCGGCTCGAGCCAGCGGGCGCTGGCGATGAGCGAAGCCCTGTGGAACCGCGGGCTTTGGGTGAGCGCGATCCGCCCACCGACGGTGCCCGAAGGCACCGCGCGGCTGCGCGTTACGCTGGCCGCGAACCACACGACGGCGCACGTCCTGCAACTGATCGAAGCGCTGGCCGCGGTCGCTCGGTCGTGACGAACGCCTCGCCCCCGCTGCACGTGCAGGCGACGGGCAGCGGTCCGCGCGTGGTGATGCTGCATGGCTGGGCTCTCAATTCTCACGTGTGGGACGACCTCGTCGAACCGCTGGCGCGATCGTTCACGGTCGTGCGTATCGACCTGCCGGGGCACGGCTCGAGTCCGTGGCCGCCGACATTCGACGATCTCGGGTCCCTCGCCCGCGTTCTGGCGCCGTATGTCGGCAATCGCGGGATCGCAGGGGCCGGGGAAGCGGTCGCTCGGGGCGGATCTGTGATCCTCGGCTGGTCGCTGGGCGCGCAGGTGGCACTGCGGCTGGCGCTCGACCATCCCCGCGGGCTCCGTGCCCTGGTCCTGGTGGCGGCGACGCCGCGTTTTCTGGCTGAGGGCGAGTGGGCGCACGGCGTGGAGCCCGCCGTGCTCGACGAATTCGCGAGCCGCCTGCACGACGATCACGAGGGCACGGTGCGCGATTTTCTCGCCCTGCAGGTCCGCGGCGACGAGCGCGCGCTGGAAACGCTGCGGTTGCTACGCCGCCGGGTGGTCGCCACCGGAGTGACACATCCCGAGGCGCTCGCGGCCGGCCTCGCCGTGCTGCGTACCACCGACCTGCGCGAGGAGATTGCGCGCATCCCGGTGCCTGCGCTCGTGATCGCGGGCGAGCACGACCGCCTGACGCCGCCCGAAGCGTCGCGCGAGCTGGCCGCCGGGCTCAGGCGCGCGCGCTACGTGCAGATCGAGCGTGCCGCGCACGCCCCCTTCCTCTCGCACCGCGACATCTTCCTGCGCGAAGTGGAACAATTCCTGGCGCGGGTACCCGACTCATGACTGCGCCGACAACAGCCACCGATCCATTCACCCTCGATCGCACCCTGGTGCGGCGCTCGTTCGATCGTGCCAGCCGTGGCTACGACCGGTCGGCGGTTCTGCAGGGACGCGTGCGCGAACTGCTGTTGCAGCGGCTCGAGCTGGTGCGTATCGCGCCGGCGGTCATCGTCGACGCGGGCGCGGGCACCGGCCACGCGAGCCGTGAGCTCACCCGCCGCTTCGGCAAGGCACGCGTGATCGCGCTCGACGTGTCGCCGGCGATGCTGCGTCAGGCCGCACGTCAGCAGCGCCTGTGGCACCGCTTCGACCGCTTGTGCGCGGACGCTGCGCGCCTGCCGCTCGCCGACGCGAGCGTCGACCTCATCTACAGCAACCTCATGCTGCAGTGGTGCGACGACCTCGATGCCGTGTTCGCCGAGGTGCGTCGCGTTCTGCGGCCGCACGGCCTGTTCACGTTCAGCACCTTCGGCCCCGACACGCTCATCGAGCTGCGGCGCGCCTGGCGGGCGGCGGACGGTCTGGTGCACGTGAATCGCTTCATCGACATGCACGACATCGGCGACGCACTGGTGCGCGCGGGCCTTGCCGAGCCCGTCCTGGACGTGGAGCGCTTCACGTTGACCTACGACGATGCGCTGGGCCTGATGCGCGATCTGAAAGCGATCGGCGCGCACAACGTGACGGCAGGCCGGCCCGCGGGACTCACGGGGCGCGGACGGCTTGCACGCATGCGCGAGGCGTACGAAACCCAGCGGCGCGATGGCAAGCTGCCGGCGACCTACGAGGTGGTGTTCGGCCAGGCCTGGGGACGCGACGCGGCGCTGTTGCGCGCGCATGGGATCGCAGGCGCCGAGGCGCGTGTGCCGGTCACCTCCATCGGCAAGCGCACGCCGCGGTGACGCACCACATGAAACCGTTATTCGTCACCGGCACGGACACGGGCGTTGGCAAGACGCGGGTCGCCGGCGCACTGTTGCGCGCCTACGCGAAGCGCGGTGCTTCGGTCGCCGGCATGAAGCCAGTCGCGTCGGGCTGTGCCGAGACTCTCGAGGGGCTGCGCAACGACGACGCGCTCGCGTTGCACGCCGCCAGCACCGTACGCCTGCGCTACGACGACGTGAATCCCTACGCGTTCGCACCAGCTATCGCGCCGCACATCGCCGCTGAGGAAGACGGCCGCGTCATCGAGCTCGCCGTTCTCGAGCACGCGTACCAACGCCTGGCGCTGCTGGCGGAGCGAGTGGTCATCGAAGGCGCCGGCGGCTGGCTCACACCGCTCGGCCCGCAGATCACGCTGGCTGACTTTGCTGGACTCGTCGATGCGGACATCGTCCTGGTCGTCGGCCTGCGTCTCGGCTGTCTCAACCATGCTCTGCTCACCGCCCAGGCGATTCGCGCCAGCGGCCTGGAGCTGGCGGGCTGGGTCGGCAACGCGATCGATCCAGCCTTCGAACGCACGGAGGCGAACCTCGCGGCCTTGCGGCGGCGGCTCGCCGCTCCCTGCGTCGGGGTGCTGCCGTACGCGCCCGAGACGACTGCCGATGAACTCGCCGGGACGCTACGGGTCGATGCGCTGCAGGCGAAGGGCGTTCCGGACCGACGCAAGGGCTCGTAACTCGTTGACTTGACGCGTTATTTGAGTACCCTTGCGCCCGGATCGTCACCCCTTGGCGCCAGGCGAGGCGCACCGGAGCAATGAGGACATGGAGCGAGGCACAGTAAGGGCCGACGGTCCGTTCTACACCCTCGAGCTACGCCCGAACTGCTCGCTCACCGTACACGGGGCGCTGGTGTTCTTCGGCTCGCTCTGCCTCGTGAGCTTCGGCATCGCCGGCCTCTTCGCTGCGCTGGGTTTCTGGCCTGTTTTGCCGTTCGCCGGCCTGGAAATGCTGGTCCTCGGCTGGGCGCTGGCGCTGACCCTGCGTCAGCGGCACGTCCTCGAGCGCATCGAGATCTCGCACGCCGAAGTGGTGGTCGAGGCGCGCAGCCTGCGTCGCAGGGAGCGCATCGTATTTCCACGTCATTGGGCCAAGGTTACACTTCGCGTTTCGCATACTGCACTGCACCCGAGCCGCCTTTTCATCGAGAGTCAGGGCCGGGTCTTCGAGGTGGGCCGGTTCCTGGTCGAAGAGGAGCGACGGGCACTGGCCGCCCGACTGCAGCAACTGATCGGCAACATGAATTCTTCGCCGCCTCTCGGGGACACCGAACTGGTGGCGGCGGGCTAGCACCCGCGCGGCAAATACGAATCGACTGGAGCCAAGAGACACGAATGGTCAAGCAAATCGCATCAGGCCTGCGCGCAGCGGGCAAGACCGTGGCCCGGGCTTGCGTCGCGGCACTCGCCGGGATCACGCCGGCGATGGCGGCGTGGGATCTCAACATGCCCGAGGGCGTTACCGAGCTCAGCCGCAAGATCTACGACCTGCACATGCTCATCTTCTGGGTGTGCGTCGCGATCGCCGTGGTCGTGTTCGGCGCGATGATCTATTTCATCTACCGGTTCCGCAAGTCGCAGGGCGCCGTCGCGGACACGAACCTGACGCACAGCACGCGCGTCGAAATCATCTGGACCGTGGTCCCGGTCGTGATCCTGGTGGCGATGGCCGTGCCCGCGGCCCGCACGCTCATCGACATCGAGGACACGCGCAACAGCGAGCTCACCATCAAGGTGACCGGCTACCAGTGGAAATGGCACTACGACTACATCGACGACGGCGTGAGTTTCTTCTCGACGCTGGCCCGCTCGAGCGACGCGGCGCGCCAGCTCGGCTCGGGAGTCGATCCGAATACCGTGCCGCACTACCTGCTCGAAGTCGACCAGCCGCTGGTCGTGCCCGCGGGCACGAAGATCCGCGTGCTGCTCACGGCCAATGACGTCATTCACGCCTGGTGGGTACCGGACTTCGGCATGAAGAAGGACGCCATTCCCGGCTTCGTCAACGAGCTGTGGATCCGTATCGACGACGACAAGACCGGCCTGTATCGCGGCCAGTGCGCGGAGCTGTGCGGCCGCGACCACGGCTTCATGCCGGTGGTGGTCGACGTGAAGAGCAAGGAAGACTTCGCGGCCTGGCTGGCAGCTCGCAAGGAAGAAGCGCGGCAAGCGAAGGCACCGCAAGCGCCGGCGCCCGCGCCAACCGCATCGCCCGCGAGCGCCTCGACGCAGCCCGAGGTTGCGCAGCCCGAGAGCGCGCAGCCCGCCGCAACCGTCGCCCAGACGAACTGAACGAGCAGGAATCCCATGGCTTACAAGCAAGCAACGCACGCCAGCGCCGATCACTCGCATCACGACGAGAAGCCCTTAGGTCTCACGCGCTGGCTGTTCACGACGAACCACAAGGACATCGGCACGATGTACCTGGTGTTCTCGGGAATCATGTTCTTCGTCGGCGGCGCCATGGCGCTGGTCATCCGCGCGGAGCTGTTCCAGCCGGGTCTGCAGGTCGTCGACCCGGGCCTGTTCAACACCATGACCACCATGCACGCGCTGATCATGATCTTCGGCGCGGTGATGCCGGGCTGGGTGGGCCTCGCGAACTGGATGATCCCGATGCAGATCGGCGCGCCCGACATGGCGCTGCCGCGCATGAACAACTACAGCTTCTGGATCCTGCCGTTTGCCTTCACGCTGCTGCTCTCGACGCTCTTCCTGCCCGGCGGTGGCCCGGCCGGCGGCTGGACGCTGTATCCGCCGCTCTCACTGCAGGCCGGCGACAGCCTGCCGCTCACGATCTTTGCGATCCACCTGATGGGCGCCTCCTCGATCATGGGCGCGATCAACGTGATCGTGACGATCATGAATCTGCGCATGAAGGAGATGTCGCTGCTGCACCTGCCGCTGTTCGTGTGGACGTGGCTGATCACCGCGTACCTGCTGATCGCGGTCATGCCGGTACTGGCCGGCGCGGTGACCATGCTGCTCACCGATCACTTCTTCGGCACCACGTTCTTCAGTGCCGCGGGCGGCGGCGACCCGGTGATGTTCCAGCACATCTTCTGGTTCTTCGGCCACCCCGAGGTCTACATCCTGATCCTGCCGGCCTTCGGCATCGTCTCGGAGGTCATCCCGACCTTCTCGCGCAAGCCGCTGTTCGGCTACGACGCGATGGTGTACGCGGTGGCGAGCATCGCGTTCCTGTCCTTCATCGTCTGGGCCCACCACATGTTCACCGTGGGCATGCCGCTCGCGGGTCAGCTCTTCTTCATGCTGGCGACCATGCTGATCGCGGTGCCGACGGGCGTGAAGGTGTTCAACTGGACGGCGACCATGTGGAAGGGCTCGCTCAGCTTCGAGCCGCCGATGCTGTTCGCGCTCGCCTTCCTGTTCCTGTTCTCGATCGGCGGCTTCTCGGGGCTGATGCTCGCCATCGTGCCCGCCGACTTCCAGTACCACGACACCTACTTCGTGGTGGCCCACTTCCACTACGTGCTGGTGCCGGGCGCGATCTTCGGCATCATGGCCGGGGTCTACTACTGGCTGCCGAAGTGGACCGGGCACATGTACAACCTGCGCCTCGCCACGTGGCACTTCTGGTTGTCGACCATCTTCGTGAACGTGCTGTTCTTCCCGCAGCACTTCCTCGGACTCGCCGGCATGCCGCGGCGCATCCCCGACTACGCCACGCAGTTCGCCGACTGGAACATGTGGTCCTCGATCGGCGCCTTCGGCTTCGGCCTGTCGCAACTGCTGTTCCCGTACATCATCTACAAGTGCGTGAAGGGCGGGGAGAAGGCCACCAACGACGTGTGGGAGGGCTCGCACGGCCTCGAGTGGCTGCTGCCTTCGCCACCCCCGTATCACAGCTGGAGCGATCCGCCCGCGGTGAAATTCTCCGACGAGCCGGGCGAGTTCGACCCGCACGCCGGTGGCGGTGGCAAGCATTGATGCGCGCCCATACCGCCGCGCCGCGCCAGTCATGAACGACACCGCGATGACCGAAGCCATGAGCGATGCCGGTAACAACGACACGCAACAGCGCCGCCGCAACGTTCGGCGCTGGACCCTCGCGCTGGTGATCGTCGTGCTCGCGTTCTACGCCGGCTTCATTCTCAGCGGCGTGTTCAAGGCGGGATGAACGCATGACGTCGGCGCAACAGGGGCAAGAGGACGCCCGGCAAACGGAAGCCCGGCGGGAGCAGACCGGTCGCGAGCGTTCGCGCCAGATCCGCTCGCTCACGCTGCGCCTCAGCGCGATGGCGCTGGGCAGCTTCGCGTTCGGCTTCGCCCTGGTCCCGCTCTACGACGTGTTCTGCCGCGTCACCGGCATCGGCGACGAGCGCGCACTCACCGAAGCGCGTCCGGCGGTCGAGGCGCCTGACGTGAACCGCCTCGTGACCGTGGAATTCGTGGCCAACCTGCCCAGTCACGGGAGCTTCGAATTCCGCCCGGCCGTGACCTCGATGCAGGTGCATCCCGGCAAGCTCTACGAGACCACGTTCTTCGCGCGCAACCTCACCGGCCGCGATACCGTCGCGCAGGCCGTGCCCGTGATCGCCCCCAGTCGCGCGTCGGCGTACTTCCGCAAGACCGAGTGCTTCTGCTTCACGCCGCAGCACTTCGCGCGTGACGAAGGCCGCGACATGGCGGTGCGTTTCCTGGTCGACACGCAGCTGCCGGCCGGAGTCGATCGCATCACGCTCGCTTATTCGTTCTACGGGCAGCATCAGCTCGCCCGCCTCAACTGATTCCGCAAGCTCCCAGGAAAGCCCATGGCGCACGCATCCCACGCCCACGACTCCAGCAAGTACTACATCCCGCACGGCAGTCACTGGCCGTTCTTCGGATCGATAACGCTGTTCACCCTCATGCTCGGCGCGTGCGCGTATCTCAACGAGTGGGTCGAGTCGGCGTGGATCCTGCTGCCCGGCTTCCTGCTGCTCGGCACGCTGTTCTTCGGCTGGTTCAGCACCGTCATCGACGAGAACCAGCGCGGCATCTACAACCTGCAGGTCGACAAGAGCTTCCGCATGGGGATGATGTGGTTCATCTTCTCGGAAGTGATGTTCTTCTCGGCGTTCTTCGGAGCGCTCTATTACGCGCGCATCTACTCGGTGCCGTGGCTCGGCGGCGAAGGCGTCAAGATCTTCTCGAACCTGCTGCTGTGGAAGGACTACGCCGTCCAGTGGCCGACCAACGGTCCGGCGAACATCGGCGGCGCGTTCGACATCATCCCGGCCTTCGGCGTGCCGGCGCTGAACACCGCCATCCTGCTCACCAGCGGCGTCACGGTGACCATCGCGCATCACGCGCTGCGCTCCGGCAATCGCAAGATCCTCGCGATCTTCCTGTTCCTCACGCTGGCCCTCGGCTTCCTGTTCGTCGGGCTCCAGGCGATGGAGTACAGCGAGGCCTACAACCACCTGAACCTCAAGCTCAGCACCGGCGTGTACGGCTCGACGTTCTTCATGCTGACCGGATTCCACGGCATGCACGTGACGGTGGGCGCCATCATGCTCACGGTCATCTGGTTGCGGGTGCTGAAGGGGCACTTCACGCCTCAACGCCATTTCGCCTTCGAGGCGGTCGCCTGGTACTGGCACTTCGTCGACGTCGTCTGGCTCGGCCTGTTCATCTTCGTCTATTGGCTGTAACGCGCCAGCGCGTGGCTGTAACGCGCCAGCGCGTGGCTGCTGCACGCCGCGTGCGGCTGTAACGCCGCGCGCGCCGCCTCTCTTGCGGGTGCTAGCCGGAGCCGAGCGGCTTCAGCAAGCCGGCGTACCAGGCGATGAACAGCAGGACGAAGAGCGCGACCGACAGCGAAATGCGCCACGTGAGCGCACGCAGCATCTTGGATGAGTCGCCGGTGCCGCGTGCGAGCTGCCAGAGCGCCGAGCCGAGGCTGAAGACAATAGCGGCGAGGATGACGAGAATCAGCAGCTTGACGATCGGCACGGCAGCACCTTGCGCAATGCGGGCGGCATAGAGTAGCGCACGCAGATGCCCCTCCGGATCGGTAATCGCGTCTTCGCCCCCGGCGTGCCCCTGACCGTGGTGACGGTCGTGCTGCTGTCGCTCCTGCTCGGTCTCGGCCGCTGGCAGGTGGCACGCATGCACGAGAAGCAGGCGCTGTTCGCCGCGTTCGCGGCCGGCGACGATGCGACGCTCGATCTCTCGTTCGTGGCGCCCGGTTCGTCGCGCTACCAGCGGGTCGGAGCGATCGGTCGCTACGACAGCGAGCATCAGTTCCTGCTCGACAATCTCACGCACGAGGGTCGTGCGGGATACCACGTGGTCACGCCGCTGACGATCGACGAAGCTCGTACGGTTCTCGTCGATCGCGGCTGGATTGCACTCGGTGCGCAGCGCGACCGCCTTCCGGACGTGCGTGTCGCAACGAACGAGCGCACGGTCACGGGACGGCTGAACGAGCTGCCGCGCGCCGGTATCGAGTTGCAGGCCGCGCCGGTCGCGAGCGATGCGCCCTGGCCGCGCGTGGTCAGCTACCCGAAGCTGGCCGAGCTGGAACTGGCGCTCGGCAGGCCGTTGTACCAGGGCATCGTGCAGCTCGATGCCGACGCGCCCGACGGGTTCGTGCGCGAGTGGCGGCCGTCGACATTTCCGCCGGAGCGCCACTTGGGCTACGCGGTCACGTGGTTCACACTCGCTGCGACGCTGCTCGCGATCTATGTCGTCGTCGGGCTGCGGCGCGCCAGCGCATGAATCTTCCTTCGACGCGTGAAACCTTCCACATGACAGGAGCCCGGTGAACACTTCCGCCCCCGACCGCCAGGTCCGAAGCTCGCGCCGCACGCTGTCGTTGCTCGGCGCCATTTTCCTGCTGCCGGTCGTCGTTTCCTTCTATCTCTACTACGCCGCAGGCTGGCGGCCCGGCGGACAGGTGAACCGCGGCGAGTTGCTCTCGCCCCCGCGGCTCCTGCCCGCGGTGTCACTGCCAACGCCGGACGGGATCGATACGCCGCCGGAGTTTCTGCGGGGTAAGTGGTCGCTGCTGTACGCGGACGAGGGCAGCTGCGACAGGCGCTGCCGGGAAGTTCTGTACAAGAGCCGGCAGGTCCGGCTCGCGCTCGGCGCGAAGATGGATCGCGTGCAGCGCGTCTTCCTTTTTACGGGCAGTTGCTGCGAGCAGCCCTTCTTCGCCAACGAACACGCCGGGCTCGTCGCCGCCAGTCTCGATTCGCCGGGCGGGCGACAGTTGCGGCAGCGCTTCCCCGATCCGCCGGACGCTCCCGGTTCCGGGCGCCTCTGGGTCGTCGATCCGCTCGGAAACCTGATGATGAGCTATCCGGCCGATGCTCCCGCGAAGGGCATGATCGCGGATCTCAAGCGGCTGCTGAAGCTGTCGCACATCGGATGATGCGGCACGTGACACAGTGGATCGCGTATTCGATGACGTTTCGGATGACGGCAGGCCCGGCATGACTGGCGACTCCCGACTCGCCTGGTTTCGTCGCATCGGCTACGTCGCATTCGCGGTGTGCGCGATCGCCGTGGTGCTCGGCGCCTGGGTGCGCCTCACCGCCGCCGGCCTCGGCTGTCCGGACTGGCCCACCTGCTACGGACACATCACGCCCGGGCAGGCGCTGGAGAACGTTGCGCAGGTGAACGTCGCGTACCCGGACCGACCGCTGGAGTACGGCAAGGCGTCGCGGGAGATGATTCATCGCTACGCCGCCACCGGACTCGGATTCCTGATCGTGGTGATGGCGGTGCTCGCCGTGACGAACCGTCGCAGCAGTGCGCAACCGGTTGCCGTGCCCCTGTTCCTGCTCGCGTTCGTGATCCTGCAGGGCCTGTTCGGCGCGCTCACCGTGACGTGGAAGTTGAAACCCCTCATCGTCACGCTGCACCTGCTCGGCGGGTTCACCATGCTGGCGATCCTGTGGTGGCTGTGCCTGCGGCCTGCGTATCGCGAGCTGCACCCACGCGAGCTCATCCTGCGCCGGCTCGCCACGATCGCACTCGCCGCCCTGGTCGTGCAGATCGCGCTCGGCGGCTGGACCAGCAGCAACTACGCGGCCACCGCCTGCCCGGACGTGCCCACCTGTCAGGACGCGTGGTGGCCACCGATGGATTTCTCGGAAGCCTTCGTGCTCTGGCGCGGAGTCGGCATCGACTACGAGGGCGGCGTGCTCGATCCGGCGGCTCGCGTGGCCATCCACGTCAGTCACCGCATCGGCGCACTCGCGGCCTCGTTGTTCCTGGCCATCGCCGCGTTCACGACGCTTTCGCGCGCGCGCAATCCGCAGCTGCGTCGCGCCGGCGTCGCGGTGCTCCTGGCGCTCGGCCTGCAGATTGCGCTCGGCGTGAGCACCATCCTCGAGGGCTATCCCCTGGCCCTCGCCACGGCGCACAATGCCGGCGCAGCCCTGCTGCTGCTCACGATGATTACCCTGCTCAGACACCTCTGGCCGCTACGCGCCACGTGGCTGCGCGGCGAGAAGCGCATCTAGACAATTGCCCGCAAGACTCACGCCGACATGACCGACTCGACTTCACAGCCGCAGTCCGGGCACTCACCGGCCCATCTCGGGACCGGTGACGCGCGTGGCGCGCGCCTGCGCGATTTCTGGGAGCTGACGAAGCCCAAGGTCGTGGCGCTGATCGTGTTCACCGCCATCGTCGGCATGTTCCTCGCCACGCCCGCCCTGCCGCCGTGGTCCGCCATGCTGTTCGGCACGCTCGGCATCTGGCTGGCCGCCGCCTCCGCCGCTGCGATCAATCACGTGCTCGACCGGCGCATCGACGCCGAGATGGTGCGCACGCGGCGCCGCCCGATTCCGACCGGCCACGTCAGCGAATCGGCCGCGCTGCTGTTCGCGTTCGCGCTCGGCCTCGCCGCGATGCTGATCCTCGCGCTGCTGGTCAATCCGCTGACCGCGCTGCTCACCTTCCTGACGCTCATCGGCTATTCGGTGGTGTACACCGTGTGGCTCAAGCGCGCGACGCCCCAGAACATCGTCATCGGCGGTGCGGCGGGTGCGGCTCCGCCGGTGCTCGGCTGGGTGGCGGTCACGAACTCCGTCGATCCGAACGCGCTGCTGCTGTTCCTCATCATCTTCACGTGGACGCCGCCGCACTTCTGGGCCCTGGCGATCGCGCGGCGCGACGACTATGCGCGCGCCGGCGTCCCGATGCTGCCCGTGACTCACGGACTCGAGTTCACCCGCGTGCAGATCCTGCTCTACACGATCCTGCTGTGCGTGGTGACGGTGTTGCCATATCTCACGGGTATGAGCGGCCTGCTCTATTTTGCCGGCGCGCTGGTGCTCGGCGCGCTGTTCCTGCGCTACGCCCTGCTGCTGGTGCGCAGCTCCGGCCGGATCGAGCTGCCGATGCGGGTGTTCCGCTATTCCGTCAACTACCTGATGCTGCTCTTCGCCCTGCTGCTGGTCGATCACTACCTTCTGTTCTGACGAGCCTCTGTCCTGACGGGCCGGTCCAGACCGGCCCCATTTGCTACCGACGCGAGCTGTCATGAGCGAACTGTTCTCCGCGACGTTCCAGGTCGGCTGGGGTGACCTCGACGCCAACGGCCACATGCGCAACACGGCGTACCTGGATCACAGCGCCGACACGCGCATGATGTATTTCGCCTCGCGCGGCTTCTCGATGCGCGAGTTCGAGAAGCTGCGCTTCGGCCCCGTCGTACGGCGCGACGAGGTGGAGTATTTCCGCGAGATGCGCCTGCTCGAGCACGTGCGCGTCACGCTCGCCTCGGTGGGCTTGAGCGCCGACGATGCGCGCTTTCGCCTCCGCAACGAATTCTTCCGCGAGGACGGGCGCCTGGTGGCGCGCGTGACCAGCGAAGGCGGCTGGCTGGACCAGAGCATCCGCAAGCTCACCGCCCCGCCCGAAGCGCTGGCACGCTGCATGCGCGAGATGGCGCGGACCGAGGATTTCGTCGAGCTGCCGTAGCGCCGTCGCAGCGAAGAGCAGCGCACCGCAGCACTGCCCATCGGTGCGCCGCGTGGCCTACAAGCTGCGCCCGCCGCGCGGGCGGCTCTGCTCCATGTAGTCCAGCACCGCCTTGCGGTGCCCCGCGCTCGAAACGTATTTCTGCCCGTTAGCCATCGTCAGCTGGAATTCTCCGCCCGGCACGCGCTGCAGCTCGCGCAGGTGGCGGCAGTTGATCACGATCGAGCGATGGATGCGCATGAAAGCCGACGAATCGAGCATCGCCTCGGCGGCCTGCAGCGTGGAACGCAGCAGGTGCGATTCCTTCGCGGCATGCAGCACGATGTAGTTGCCGCGCGCCTCGATGCACTGGATGTCCGCGGTGTCGACGAACACCAGCCGGCCTTCGTTCTCCGCAGCGATGCGCTCCAGCGGTCGTCGGCCGGAGCCGTTGAGCATGCCCGTCGCCGCGCCGCGCAGACTTTCGCCGATGGCTGAGCGCAAGGCGGGAGTCAGCCCGCCGGCGAGCCGCTCGCGCGCTCGCGCCATGGCCCGGTCGAAGCGTTCCTCGTCGAAGGGCTTGAGCAGGTAGTCGACCGCATTGAGGTCGAAAGCCTGCAACGCGTAGCGATCGAACGCGGTCACGAAGATGACCAGCGGCATGGCCTCGACGCCGATGCGCCCGATCACCTCGATACCGCTGAGGTCACGCATCTCGACGTCGAGGAAGACCAGGTCCGGGCGCTTGGAGCGGATCGCGGCGACAGCTTCTTCGCCGTGCCGGCACTGGCCCACGATCCCGAGCTCCGGGTCGGCGGCGCAGAGCTTCTCGAGCGTGCGCCGGGCGATCGGCTCATCGTCGACGATCAGGACGCGCAGCGTCATCTCATTCGCCTCCGGTGCTCATTCGGCCGGCGCCACTCATGCGGCCTCTGCCGTGGCCGCGAAGCGCAGCGGCAACCGCACGCGCACGACGAAACGGTCGTCGGCGGGGTGCTCGAATGTGATGGCCGCCTGCTCGCCATATAGCGTGCGCAAGCGCTCGCTGGTGTTGCTCAGGCCCACGCCGAACTCGCGCACGCCCTGTGCCGGGCGATTCGAGGTGTTCGCGACCTCGAGCTCGAGCATCCCTTCGCGCTGGTGGGCCACGATCGTCACGCGGACCTGCTCGCCAGCGCCGCCCATGCCGTGCTTGATCGCGTTTTCCGCCAGCGGCTGCAGCACGAAGACGGGAACCAGCGCGCGCGCCAGCGCATTGTCGATGTCGATCCGGTGCTGCAACCGGTCGGAGAAGCGCAGCTGCTGGATGTCCAGGTAGGCCCGGGTCAGCTCCATCTCATCGCTCAGCAGGATGAGCCCGTTTGCGCCGGCGTCGGGGGAGGCGGCGCGCCGGCCATGCTCGTTCAGCGTGGCGTGCTCGTTCAGCCCGCCGTGCGCGAGGCTGCGACGCAACAGATCGCTCAGGCGCACCAGCATCGTGCGCGCCGTGCCGGGCTGCTCGTCGATGAGGCCGTGGACGCTGTGCAGCGTGTTGAACAGGAAGTGGGGATTGAGCTGGCCGTGCAGGACCTGCAGACGCGCCTTCACGTACTCGCTTTCGATGTGCGCGGCACGCAGCGTCACGTCGCGGATGCGGCGGAACGCGAGGATGCCGACCACGAGGGCGAGGCCGGCCCAGTAGGGCATGAAGAAGATGAGCGTCGCGATGCCTACGGCGCGCAGCTCGGGAACGAGCTCCATGGACTTGGGCGTCATCCAGAAGGGATCCCACATCACGAGCGCGTACGTGGCCCACACGACGAAGCGCGTGCTGAAGGAGAACGCCAGCGCCAGGAGAATGTGCAGCGTCGCGGCGCGCACGCGGCCGGTGCCCGGCCAGCCGATGGAGAGTGCCAGTCGATAGCAGGCGATCAGTATCGGCAGCAGCACGAGGTGCTGGAGGATGCGCGAGTAGTAGCTCGCCGCCTCGAGGTTCTCCGTGAGCAATGCCATCAATGCGAGGTTGGCGACGGCGACGTACAGCCAGAACGGCGTGACGATGCGCGCGATCTCACCCCAGCGGGTGCGGTTCCAGCCTTCGGTAGGCGACGGCTGCGCGACCCGGGGCGCCGTCGAGATCAGCGAAAGGGGTGTCGAGGGAAGGGGCATTCGGTAGTGATCGCTGGGGTGATCGCAGGGGGACAAGCCTGGCCCCTGGGGCACCGGGTTGCGATTTTTCGGACCCCAAGCGTAATGTCGCCGTCCCCGGGGAACAAATGAACGTCTGACGAGCTGCGGCGCTCCAAGGACAGGCGACCGCGAATGGGGGGTGGGCGGGCGACTTTGGTCACTGGTCCCCCAGTGCCGCGCCGCCCGATCGTGGACAGCGTAGACGAGACGCGCACAGACAGCCGTCGCGTATCTGAACCGGAGGGTTGGACCATGACCGTCGTGAAGAAACTTGCGCTGCTGGCTGCCGTGGCAGCCTCAATCGCTGCACTGCCCGATTCCGCGGCCTACGCCGCCGGCAGTGGCGGCTCCATGAGCACGCCGTCGATTCCCGACGTGCAGCGCGAGCGCACGCCCGAAGAGATGGCGAAGACGGCGTACAACGCCGGGTATCGCCACATCAAGAAAGCAGCCAAGCTCGAGGAAGGTGCGGCAGAAGCCGCCAAGCCCGAGAAGAAACAGAAGGCGCTGGACAAGGCGCAGAGCGCCTACGAGAAGGCGCTCGGCGAATTCGAGAAGGCCACCGACAACGCGCCGGCGATGCACGAAGCGTGGAACTACACCGGCTACGCGCAGCGCAAGCTGGGGCGATACGACTCGGCGCTGAGCGCGTATGGCGAAGCGCTGCGGCTCAAGCCGGACTACGCGGAAGCCATCGAGTATCGCGGCGAGGCCTACCTCGGCCTCAACCGCCTCGAAGACGCGCGCAAGGCGTACATGGACCTGTTCGCGAGCTCGCGCGAGCTCTCGAACCAGTTGCTCACCGCCATGAAGAGCTATGTCGAGCAGCGCCGCCAGACGCCGAACGGCGTTGACGCGCAAGCCCTCGAACAGTTCGCCCAGTGGGTGAGCGAGCGCGAGACGATCGCTCTGCAAACGGCGATGCTGGATACCGGATCGGGCAGCAGCGCGAGCTGGCGCTGACCCGGAACACTTCTGATTCTGTGGGGCCGGTGCGCGCAGACGCGTGCGGCCCCACCGATCCCTTTAGCAGACTGCTGACATGCCGCGCCGCTCCTTCGTAGCGGTGTTCACGCTGCTCATTGCTCAGGCCCTCGCTCATGGCCTCGCTGCACCCGCACTCGCGGACGACTACGCCTGGAAGCTCCCGCGCGGCTTCCCCGTGCCACCCGTACCTGCCGACAACCCGATGACGGACGAGAAAGTCGCCCTCGGCCGCATGCTCTTCTACGAGCAGCGTCTCTCGATCACCGGAAAGTTCTCATGTGCGAGCTGTCACGAACAGGTGCGCGCTTTCACAGACGGCCGCGCGCAGGCGCTCGGCGCAACCGGCCAGGCGCATCCGCGCAGCGCGATGTCGCTGGCGAACGTCGCGTACCTGCCCTCGCTGCAGTGGGCCGATCCGAACCTGCGCACTCTCGAAGCGCAGGTGCTGGGGCCGTTGCTCAACGAGCATCCCGTCGAGATGGGACTGAAAGGGCGTGAGTCGCAGGTTCTGGGCGAGCTGGCGGACGACGAGAACTACCGCGGCGCGTTCGCGCAAGCCTTCCCGAGTGATGAAGCCCCGGTGACGCTGCTGAACGTGCAGCGCGCGCTGGCGAGCTTCGAGCGGACGATGATCTCGGGGCGCTCGGCCTTCGACCGGCGCGTGTTCGACGACGACCGCACGGCAATGAGCGACGCCGCCCTGCGAGGCATGGCGGTGTTCTCGCGGGTGGGTTGCGACCGATGTCACTCCGGCATCACGTTCTCGGGGCCGCCTGCCACCCACAGCCGGGCCTCGGCCGAACCGCTGTTTGCGAACACCGGGCTCTACAACATGGACGGCAAGGGGCGCTATCCCGACACGGCACCGGGTCTCGGCGCGATCACGAAGCGCAAGGCCGATCACGGCCGCTTTCGCGTGCCGACGTTGCGCAACGTCGCTGTGACCGCGCCGTACATGCACGACGGTAGCGTGGCAACGCTCGAAGGTGTCATCGACCACTACGCGGCGGGTGGCCGCCAGGCGCCGCGAGGCCCGGCGGCGAAGAATCGCTATCGCGACGAGCGCATCGTGCCGTTACGGCTCACGCAGGCCGAGCGCGCCGACCTGATTGCGTTTCTCGAGAGCCTGACCGACGAGGCGTTCCTTTCCGATCCCGGGTTTGCACCGGCAGCGCGCGTACCGGATCGCAAGTAGCTCAGCTTGCCCGCAGGGCCCGCCTCGTGATGAGTGCGAACGGAATGCCGACCAGGAAGATGTGCGGGAACAGTGCGACAGCCATGTTCCAGCCGAACTTCGGGAACCCGCCGGGCGCGGCCGAGAGCGGCACGATGACGTAGACCATCGCGATGTACATGCCGATGCCGAACGCGAAAGCGCTGACGTAGGGCCGCTCGACGAGGAACCGCCAGCGCGTGGCGACCTGGTAGTACAGCGCCGCGGCGATGATGCAGATGCCGAAGTGCGAGACCATCCCGAGGGTCGCCGTGGAAATTCCGCCGGCGACCGCGGCGTCGCGGCCGAGCCAGCCGCCAGCGATGCTCTGTGCGATGCGGATGGGCGAAACGCCGCGCATCGCCCAAACGGTGAACGCGTACAGGATGTCGCCGAGCCCGCCGACGAAGCCGGCGAGCAGGATCGTCCCGAGGGGCGAATGGGTACGCGCCGGTGTGGCGGCGGCGCTGGTGGTGGTGGCACTCGGCGACATGTTCAACCTCCCGCGAATCGCTGTTCGCGCTTGTCATTACGCCTGAAACGCGGACAGCCTGCACATCCCTGTGCAGGCTGGCGCGGTGCAGGACCTGTGCCGATCGCTGCGTTCTTCGGGACTTGCGTTCGCCCTCAGAACGTCGCGGTCAGGTTGACGAAGTACCGCCGGCCGAGCACGTCGTAGGTCGACGGATCGGTGTTCGACTGGATACCCGCCTGCGTGTTGGTCGCGTAGATCGGCGGATCCTTGTCGCCGAGGTTGGTCACGCCCAACGTGAAGCCCAGCGTGTCGTTGATCGACCACTTGCCCACCAGGTCGTGGTAGACGTAGGCGTCGACCGACGGAAGCGCGCTGGTGGACGGCGTCATCAACGCGTCGTTGTTGACCACGTCCATGCCGTCGATGAAGCGCACGTTGTAGCGGAACGAGAGGTCGCCGACGTTGTAGGTCGTCGAGAAGACACCCTTGTATTCCGGGAACGCGCTCGCGATCGTCTGGCCGATGGTGCCGGAACGATCCACGAAGTCGTCGGCCGCCGTTTCCTGCTGCTCCCACTTGTCGAGCACGGTCAGCAAGAGCCTGAAGTCCAGCTTGCCGGCGTTGTCGCTGGCGCCGAACGCCGTCAGCGGCAGGCCCCAGTCGAGGTTCAGGTCGAAGCCCGCCACTTCACGCGCCGACAGGTTGAGCTGCGTGGTGACCACCGAGTTGATGCCCAGGTTGCCGATCGTGTCACGCGAGAAGAGCTGGCAGGACACGTCGTCGTTGGTGTACCCCGGGTTCGTGCCGAGCTGGTTGAAGCAGCGGCCGAGCACGGAGCTGGTCGTCAGGTTGGTGATGACGTTGCTCAGCTCGTAGCTGAAGAAGTCCACCGACACGTCCAGGTCGTTGAGCCATTCGCTCTCCGCCTGCGACTGCCAGGCGATGCCGAACGTGTAGGTGTCGGCCTCTTCCGGCAGCAGGTTCAGGTTGCCGCCCACGATCGAGCGGATCTGCTGGCTGGGCTGGCGGAAGTTCTGCAGCGTCGCCGCGGTGAAACCCTGCTGCAGGCAGAGGGATTCGACCTGGGCGACGTTCGCGTTGTCGGCGTTGTTGCCGGTTCCGCCCACCAGGCCGTCGGCGCCGAGGCGGAACGGGCTGTTCACGCTGCACGGATCCGCCGCCTGCGGGAACCCTTCCTGCCGGGGCAGGAACAGTTCCGAAATGTTCGGCGCACGGATCGCGCGGTTGTAGCCGCCGCGCAGCTTCACCGACTCGACCGGGTTCCACTGCATCGCCGCCTTGTACGTGTCGTAGCTGCCGGCGATGTTGTAGTTGGAGTTGCGATAGCCGAACTCGAGGCCCAGGTAACTCGCGCCCTTGATGTCGGCGAGCAGCGGCACCACGAGCTCCGCGAACGGCTCGGTCACCGTGATGCGCCCGCCCACAGGCTGCTGGGCATTGAAGCCGACCACGTCACCGCTGGCGAGGAACTCGTCAGGGCGGAAGTTCGCAACCTCCTCGCGATACTCCGCGCCGACCACCACGTCGATCGGGCCGGCCGGCAGGTTGAACACGCCGCCGGTCACGCTGCCGATGTAGTTCGTCTGCTCGAATTCCATCACGTTCGTCGCCTTGATGGCGATCGCCCGCGCGCACTCCGGCGAGAGCCCGCCCGCACCGAACGGGTTGAACTGCGCACAGCCCTGCGACGCGAAGAACGCCGGATTGTTCAGCGCGTTCTGCATGCGCGAGCGCGAGACGTTGCCGCCCTGGAGCGAGAGCGCCTCGGAACGGCCGTATGCGCCGAACATGTCCCAGTGCCACTGCTGCTCGCCGAGGTCGAAGTCGCCGCGGAAGCCGAGCAGGCCCTGCATGACGTCGTAGCTGTTCTCCTGCGTGCGCATGCCGACTTCGGTGATGCGCTTGGTGAAGCTGAGCGGCGCGTTCGGGTTGGCGCGCGACAGCGCGATCTCACGCAGGTCCGCCGGGATCAGCTGATTGGTCATCGGGATCGAGCAGCCGAGCGCGCCGCCCGAGCAGGTGATCGGCGTCGAGGCGAGCTGCTGGTCCGAGTTGTACGAGGTGAACATGATGCGCGAGTACAGCTCGACCTTCTCGGGCATCAGGTCGTAGTGCGTGAAGGCCGCGATCTGCCGCCGCTCCAGCGGCAGCTGCAGGTAGTTCACCGGACCGAAGTTGTACGTGTAGGACAGCGGGTTGAAGCCGATGTCGCTGGTATCGCCGCGGTAGTTGACGACGGGGTTCGCGGTCGTGCCGCTGCCGAACGAAAAGATGCTGCCGTCGGTGTTGAAGCCGAGCGTGTTCGCCGACGTGACGCTGTCGGCGCTCGCGCCATAACGCGCGAACACGTCGTTGACCACGGTCTGGTTCGGCGAGTTCGTGCCCCAGGCCACCGCGCCGTCCGGCACCGTCGGGGAGCCGACCGGCACGATCGTCGCCACGCCATTCACCGTGGTCGGTCCAAGGGCCACCCTGCCGAAGTCGCGCTCGCCGGCGAACAGCTCGTCGCGCTTGTCGTAGACGAGAGCCACGACCGCGTTGCCGCGATCATCTGCGAAGTTCGAGCCGAACACACCCTCGGCGAGGATGGTGCGGCCGTCGCTTTCTTCCGTGATGTTGTTCTGCAGGGAGAACTGCGCGCCTTCGAAGTTGCGCTTCATGCGCACGTTGATGACGCCGGCCACGGCGTCCGAGCCGTAGGTGGCCGACGCGCCACCGGTGAGGATCTCGACGCTTTCGATGAGCGCCGAGGGAATCGTGTTGAGGTCGACGACGCCGTTGACGTTCGAGCCCGGCAGGCGCGTGCCGTCCATCAGAACGAGCGTGCGCGCCGGTCCGAGACCGCGCAGGTCGACGTTGGCCTGGCCGCCGTTCGCCGGGTTGTTCGAGGTGGTGGTGACCGAAGGCACGAGCTGCGGCAGCGAGTTGAGCACCGTCTCGACCTGCACTTCGCCGGAGAGGTCGAAGGTGTCGGAAGAGACTGTGACGACGGGACTTGCCGCTTCGAAATCCTGGCGCGCGATGCGCGAGCCGGTCACGGTCATCGTGCCGGTCATCGCGTCCGCGGCCTGATCCTGATCCTGGTCCTGCGCGGTGGCAGGCACTGCCAGGCAGACGCCCGCCGAGGCCGCGCTGGTAATCAGCACGCGGCGCACGGCTCGCGCCAGCCGCGGGCAGCCAACTGTATCGAGTTTCATGGATGGGCTCCTGAGTTGTGAGAAGCCGACACGCACGCGGGTGCGGTGTGTCGACGATTCGCAACGCAGGCTAGAAAGGCGCGCGCCGGCGCTTCAATGCGCTTTCGACGAGTGCGTGGCGGCGGACGATGAACTGGTGCGACGGTACGGCGAGCCGGCAAGGCCAGCGCGCGTCCAGCGCGGCGCGGCGCGTGCTTGGCACGTGTGGTTCTCGCAACACGACGCGCCGCCGACCTGTTGCGTGCCGGACCAGCCGCGAACAGCACGAGCCCGGCACGAAGTCGTGGCGTCAGCGTGATCGCCGCTCTTCAGCGGCTGATGCGATCGACGCGGACGGCCGTGGGGCCGTGGCCGGAACGCACGAACTCCGCGACGCGCGTGCGATACGTGCGCCCGACGGAAACGCGCCCGCGCTTGCCGAGCAGGAAGCTGAACGCGCTGTCGGAGTCGCGCTCGATGGAGGTGACGTGCGCGAGGTTGACGATGGACGAGCGGCTGATGCGCAGGAACGTGCCGGGATCGAGCCGTTCCTCCAGGCTCTGCAGTGTCGAGCGCATGGAGTACGGCTCCTGCTGCTCGATGGTGTGGATCAGGACGTAGTTGCCGCTCGACTCGAGGTGTTCGACGTCCGCGGGATCGATCAGGTAGAACGTGCCGCCTCGCTCGCCCACCAGGCGTCCGGTCTTCGGCGCAGGCTGCGTTTCGCGCAACGCCTGCTGCAGGGCGCCGATGGCTGCCGCAACCTGCTCGCGCAGCTCGAGGGTGAGGCCGCGGCTGAGCTGGCGCTGCACGCGCTCGATCGTGGCGCGGAATCGTTCCTCCGACACCGGCTTGAGCAGGTAATCGAGCGCGTTCTTCTCGAAGGCGCGCACGGCGTAGTGATCGAAGGACGACACGATCACCACCACGGGCGTCGCCTGCGGCGGCACGTCGTCGAGCACCTGGAAGCCGGAACTCGGACCCAGGCGGATGTCGAGGAGCAGCAGGTCGACCGACAGCGTGCGCAGCTTCTGCGCGGCGTCCGGCGCGGTGCTGCACTCGCCCACGATCTGCACCTGCGGGTGCTTCGCGCACAGCGTGCGCAGCCACTGGCGCGCAGGTGCCTCGTCGTCGACGATCAGGGTACGCAAAGTGCTCATGCGGCAGTCTCCATGCGATCGGCCAGCAGCACTAGCGGAAAGCGCAGGCGCGCCTCGAACTGCCCTGGAGCCGGATTGACGAATTCGAACCTGGCGGCGGCGCCGAAGGCGGCGTCGAGCCGCTCGCGCACGCTGGCGATGCCGAAGCCGTGCGAGGGCCGGTGCAGGTGCATGACCGGCTCCATGCCGGTGTTGCGCACCAGCAGCACCACCTCGTTGCCCTGGACTTCGCACTCGAGCTCGATGTTCACGCGTCCGCGCGTGGTGCCCAGGCCGTGCTCGACGGCATTCTCGAGCAGCGGCTGCAGCAACAACGGCGGAATCGCGCCGGACTTCGCCGGCTCCGCGACGCGCAGGTCGAAGGCGAGGCGATCCTCGAACCGGGCACGCTGGATCTGCAGGTACTGCTCGACGTGGCCGATCTCTTCGCGCAGCGGCACGAACTCGGAGTTGCGCTCGGTCAGCGCGCGCCGGAACAGGTCGCCGAGGCGCGTCACCATGCTTTCCGCCGCGCCGGGATTGGTGCGCACCAGCCCGGCGATGGCGCTCAGCGTGTTGTAGAGGAAGTGTGGATTGATCTGCATACGCAGGGCGTGCAGGCGCGCGCGCTCGTACTGGCTTTCGAGGCGGGCACGCAGCCACTGTTCGTGCCTGAAGCGCGTGATATAGGTGAACCCTGCGAGCAGGCCCTGGAGAAAGAGGTACTGCAAGCCGATGTCGAGGGTCGCGGACGCGTAGAGCTTGATGGCGCTGACGGTGTTGTCGCCGTCCGTGCGCGCCAGGCTCTCCGCGAACGACAGGTCCTGCACCAGCGCGCGCGCGACGATGAGCATCGGTCGCCCGAACAGGCCGAATACGAAAGCCAGGCCGAAGTGCGCGGCGACTCGCAGCGGCCAGCGGCGCAGGTCGTAGCCGACACGGCGCGAGACCAGGCACAGGAGGATGAGGATCGGCAGCAGCAGCAGGTCCTCGACGATGAATACGGGCACACCGAGGCGGGCACGCGTGACGGTACCGAGGCCCTGGCGCATCAGCTCCCACTGCGTGATGCGCGAAAAGGACACGTAGACCCAGAACACCGTGATGAAAAGGAGAAAGACGCGCAGCGACAGCTGGTGCGGCGCGTTCGGATCGGTGTTGCGGTCGAGCGGTGACAAGCGGCGGAGATTTTAGCCTCGCGCTGCGCGCGCTTCAGCGCCTCGGGGCGAATGGCCGAGGCGCGGGATGAACGGCGCGAGGGCGTGGGCGCCGCTCCCCCTGTCGCGCCCGGCGCGCCTCTGAGATATACGAAGACTGCCGTATGGCGAGTCGCAAAGTGGAGGCGCATGTGAAATCGACAGGGCGGGCGCGCGCCGCGGGCTATCCAGCCCTCAGCCTGGTGCCTGCCGTTTCGACCCTGCCGGACGTGCGTTCCCGGGAAGATGTACCGGCCGCAGGGACACGCGCCTTCGCGTCGCCCGACGCCGGAACCGCCCTGGCACGCCGCATCGTCATCGACGCCGACGGCAAGCTCGAGTTCGTCGCGGTCGCCGACATCCAGTGCGTCGAGGCGCGCGGCGATCTCATCGTGATCCACACCGCGCGAGCCTCGCACCTGCTGCGCGCGACCCTGCAGGCGATGCACGTCCGACTCGGCGACGAGCGCTTCCTGCGCATCCATCGCTCGATCCTCGTGAGCTGCGACGCGATCACGCGCATGGAACGCACTGCGCGCGGCGATTTCGTCCTGACGCTGTCCAACGGCCAACGCTACGCTTCGAGCTCCAGCCACCGCCAGACGCTCCTCGAATACATCCGCCGCTGCCGGCCCTGACATCGCGCCGGTGCTGATGGCGCCGGTACTGATCGCGCCGGTGCCGGCCGCGCACCGTCGCTGGCGTGCGGAAAGTCGCGGCCCTGCCGCCGCTCCCGCATAATTGCCTGTCGGGACGAAATGTCCCCGGGGGAAACGGGTGTGAGCAGTTCCTGCCATCGTGACCATCGCGTTCTTCAGGGGGCACGCGACGCCCTGCCGGCAAACGACGCCCTGCCGGCCTACGATCCGGCACGCCGGAACTGACCCAGTGGCCGAGAAACCGACCCCGGCCGCCAACGGCTCGACGCAGTTCTACCGGCGTGTCTTCGCGCTCGCGACGATCGCCCTGCTCGGCTACGCGCTGGTCCTCGTCCTGAAACCCTTTCTGGGCGCCATTGCCTGGTCGGTTCTGATCGCCTTCCTGCTGTATCCGGCGCACCTGCGCCTGACGCGCTGGTTGCGCGGGCGCGCCTCGCTGTCATCGGGCGTGCTCACGCTCGGTACGGCGCTGATCGCGATCGGCCCGCTGGCAGCTCTCGGCGTGGCATTCGCACGCCAGACCGCCGACCTGATCGAAAAGCTGCAGGCGAAGGTCGGGCCCGTCAGTTCGATGAGCGTCTCGACCGTGGAGCGCATCCCGATCGTCGGGCGCGTTCTCGCGTGGCTCGACGAACGGCTGCCGTTCAGCGCGGAACAGCTGCAGGCCTGGGCAGTGGAAGGCGCGCGTAACGTTCTGCAGTACCTCGCTTCGCTCGGCGGCACGATCTTCATGGGGGCCATCGGCACGGTGGTCGGTTTCGCGATCGTGCTGTTCCTGCTCTTCTTCTTCATCCGCGATGGCGCCACGATGCACGAGCGCCTGGTGCACCTGCTGCCGATGCCACAGGAGCGCAAGCAGAAGCTCGTGACCTTCGTCGGCGCGGTGACGCGCGCGGTGGTCTTCGGCACGCTGCTCACCGCGGCGCTGCAAGGCACACTCCTCGGCATCGGCCTGGCGATCGCGGGAATTCCTTCGCCCGTCGTGCTCGGCGTGATCGGCGCCGTCGTCGCACTGCTGCCGGTCGGCGGCACCGCGCTCGTGTGGGCCCCCGCTGCCATTGCATTGACGATGCAAGGCCACTACGGATCCGCGATCTTTCTCGCGCTCTGGGGCGCTCTGCTGGTCGGCCTCGTCGACAACTTCCTCAAGCCGATGGTCATCTCCGGCCGCGCCGAAGTGCCGACGCTCGCAGCCTTCATCGGCGTCATCGGCGGCCTGGCGGCGTTCGGCGCCGTGGGCATGTTCCTTGGGCCGGTGCTGCTCGCGCTGACCCTGGCGTTGCTGCGCTTCGCGGAAGAGTCGGAGGCGGGGCGCTGACCGGACCGAGACCGGCGGGCCGCGTTGACCGGCGAGCCGCGTTAGAATGAGCGGCCCATGGATGTTTCCCACCTGATCGACAAGCTGAACGACGCCCAGCGCGCAGCCGTCACCGCCCCACTCGCCCCCACGCTCGTTCTGGCCGGCGCCGGCAGCGGCAAGACGCGCGTGCTCGTGCACCGCGTGGCCTGGCTCATCCAGGTCGAGGGCGTTTCGCCGCACGGCATCCTCGCCGTCACGTTCACCAACAAGGCCGCCGGCGAGATGCGCGGTCGCATCGAGACACTGCTCGGCATGCCGGGCTCTGCGCTCTGGGTCGGCACGTTTCACGGCCTGGCGCATCGGCTGCTGCGCATGCACTGGCGCGAGGCGGGGCTCAAGCAGGACTTTCAGATCCTCGACGCCGAGGACCAGGTGCGCACCGTGCGCAAAGTGGTCAAGGCCCTGGACCTGGACGAGAACCGCTGGGTACCGCGCGAGATCACCTGGTGGATCAACGCGCAGAAGGACGAGGGACTTCGGCCGAAGCATCTCAAGGACAACGTCGACCCGACCCGGCGCGAGTACATCCGCGTCTACCACGCGTACGAGGAAGCCTGCGCACGCGCCAACGTGGTCGATTTCGCCGAGCTGCTGCTGCGCGCGTACGAGATGTGGCGCGACACGCCGACTCTGCTCGATCACTACCGGCGGCGCTTTCGCCACGTGCTGGTCGACGAGTTCCAGGACACGAATGCCATCCAGTACGCCTGGCTGCGCCTGCTCGCGGGCAGCGAAGGCCTGCCGTTCGTCGTCGGCGACGACGATCAGTCCATCTACCGCTGGCGCGGCGCGCGCGTCGAGAACCTGCAGCAGTACCAGCGCGACTTCGCGGGCGCGAAGCTCTTCCGGCTCGAGCAGAACTACCGCTCCACCGGCACCATTCTCGACGGGGCCAACGCGCTGATCGCGCACAACAGCGGACGGCTCGGCAAGAATCTCTGGACCAGCGGCGAGCGCGGCTCGCCGATCCGCGTGTACGCGGCGTTCAACGAGCGCGACGAGGCGGACTTCGTCATCAACCGCATCCGCGACTGGATGAAGCGCGGCAATGCGCGCCGCGACATCGCGATCCTGTACCGCTCGAACGCGCAGTCGCGGGTGTTCGAAGAAGCGTTCCTGTCGGCGAACATCCCGTACCGCGTTTACGGTGGCTTGCGGTTCTTCGAGCGCGCCGAAATCAAGGACGCGCTCGCGTACCTGCGCCTGACGCAGAGCCGTGACGATGACAGTTCCTTCGAGCGCATCGTCAACCTCCCGGCCCGCGGCATCGGCGCGCGCAGCCTGGAGATCGTGCGCGAGTATGCGCGCGCCAACGCCTGCTCCCTGTGGCGCGCGGCGGGCGCATGCCTGAGCGGCGCACTCGGGCCGAAAGCCGGCACCGCGATGCATGCTTTCATGGCCTTGATCGAGCGGCTGGCGAACGAGATCCGCCCGCTCGAGCTGCACGAGCAGGTCGACCACATCATCAACGCCAGCGGCCTGCTCGATCATCACAAGAAAGAGAAAGGCGATCGCGGCGAAACGCGCGTCGACAACCTGCTCGAGCTCGTGAGCGCGGCACGCGGCTTCACGCTCGAGCCCGGCGCGGAGCTGGCACCGCTGAACGCGTTCCTGGCCCATGCCGCGCTGGAAGCGGGCGAAGGACAGGGACAGGCCTGGGAAGACTGCGTGCAGATGATGACGCTGCACTCCGCCAAGGGTCTGGAGTTCCCCGTCGTTTTCCTGTGCGGCATGGAGGATGGGCTGTTCCCGCACCAGCGCTCGCTGAACGACATCGGCGGGCTGGAGGAGGAGCGCCGGCTCTGCTACGTGGGCATGACGCGTGCGATGCGCGAGCTGATCCTCACCTACGCCGAGCAACGCCGCCTGCACGGCACCGATTCGATCGGCCAGGTCTCGCGCTTCGTGGACGAAGTGCCCGACGAGCTCATCGAGGAAGTGCGACCGCGCATCCAGATCTCGCGCCCGCTGCACACCGCCCGCGGCGGCCGCTTCGTCGAAGAAGCCGAGCCCTCCTCGGGCATCCGCCTGGGCCAGCGCGTGCGGCACGGCAAGTTCGGCGAGGGCGTGGTGCTCAACCTCAACGGCCAGGGCCCCAATGCGCAGGTCCAGGTGAACTTCGAGAGCTACGGCACCAAGTGGCTGGTGGTCGGCTACGCCAACCTTGAATCACTGTGAGAAGCCAGCTGTGAGAACTCCGCTGTGAGAATACTCATCCTCGGCGCCGGGCAGGTGGGCCGCACCGCCGCTTATCACCTCTCGCGCGAGGAAGCCAACGAAGTCACGGTGGTCGACAGCAACGACGAGGTGCTGCGCGACCTGCAGGACCGGCTCGACATCCGCACCGTGAGCGGCAACGCGTCCAGTCCTTCGGTTCTCGAAAGCGCCGGCATCGCCGACGCCGACATCCTGATCGCGCTGACCTCGAGCGACGAGGTCAACATGCTCGCCTGCCAGGTCGCCTACACGCTCTACCGTACGCCGACCAAGATTGCGCGCATCCGCTCCGCCGACTACTTCGGCCGCGAGGGCCTGTTCAGCGAAGGAGGCCTGGCCGTCGACACCTGGATCAGCCCGGAGCAGCTGGTCACTGACTACATCGCGCGGCTGATCCGCTATCCGGGCGCCCTGCAGGTTCTCGACTTCGCGGACGGCAAGGTGCGGCTCGTGGGCGTACGCGCCCTGCGTGGCGGTCTGCTCGTCGGCCACGAGCTGCGTGCCCTGCGCGAGCACATCCCGAACACGGACGCGCGCGTCGCCGCGCTCTATCGCGACGGCCGCAGCATCATTCCCGAGGGCGACACGGTCATCGAGCACGGCGACGAGGTGTTCTTCATCGCCGCGCGCGAGGACCTGCGCCTGGTGATGAACGAGATGCGCAAGGCCGACGAGACCGTGAGCCGCGTGGTGATCGCCGGCGGCGGCAACATCGGCTTCCGGCTGGCGCGCACGCTCGAGAAGAGCAGCACGGTCAAGCTCATCGAGCGCGACCCGCGCCGCGCGCGGCGCATCTCGGAGCTGCTCACGAACACCATCGTGCTGGTGGGCGATGCGGCCGACGAGGAGCTGCTGCTCGAGGAAAACATCGACAGCGCGCACGTGTTCGCGGCGCTCACCAACTCCGAGGAAGCCAACATTCTGTCGGCGATGCTCGCCAAGCGGCTCGGCGCGCACAAGGTGATGGCGCTGATCAACAAGCCCTCCTACGCCGAGCTCATGGAGAGCGGCAGCATCGACATCGCGATTTCGCCGCAGACCGTCACCATCGGCTCGCTGCTCGAGCACGTGCGCCGCGGCGACGTGGTGCGCGTGCACAGCCTGCGGCGCGGCGCGGCGGAGGCGATCGAGGCGATCATCCACGGCGAGCCGTCGACCTCGCGCGTCGTCGGCCGCAGGATCGAGGACATCGATCTGCCGGACGGCGCGACCATCGCCGCCATCGTGCGCGGCGAAGACGTGGTGGTCGCGCACCACGACACCGTGATCCAGGACGGCGACCACGTCATCCTGTTCCTCACCGACCGGCGGCACATCGATGCGGTCGAGCGCCTGTTCCAGGTCGGCTCGGGTCTGTTCTGACGGCAACCCGTGCTCGCGGTCGTCCACGTCCTCGGTCAGCTCCTCGCCATCTTCGGCATCACCTACGTGCTGCCGCTGATCGCCTCGCTGGCCTACCGCGACGGCACGTTCCAGGAATTCGCGGTCGCCGCGCTGATCACGTCCGGCGCCGGATCCGCGATCGCGCTGGCCACGCGCCGGTATCGCAGGGAGCTCAAGTCGCGCGACGGCTTCCTGCTCGTGACCCTGGCATGGGTGTTCATGTCGGCCGCGGCGACGGTGCCGATGCTGTTGTTGATGCCGGGCCTGAGCTTCACGGACGCTTTCTTCGAGACTACGTCGGGCCTCACTACGACCGGCTCCACGGTACTCACGGGCCTCAGTACGCTGCAGCCGTCGGTCAACCTGTGGCGCCACGCCCTGCACTGGTTCGGCGGCATGGGAATCATCGTGCTCGCCCTCGCGATCCTGCCGCTGCTCGGCGTCGGCGGCATGCAGCTCTACAAGGCCGAGGCGCCGGGGCCGGTGAAGGACACCAAGCTCACGCCGCGTATCACTGAAACGGCCAAGGCCTTGTGGCTCACGTACACCGGCCTCACCGCTGCCTGCGTCGTCGTGCTCAAGCTTGCCGGCCTTTCGTGGTTCGACGCCGTGTGCCACGCGTTCTCGGTTCTGGCACTCGGCGGCTTTTCCAACTACGACAGCTCGGTGGGAGAGCTGCGCTCGCCGCTGGTGGAGGTGATCCTGATCGCCTTCATGCTCGTGGCCGCCGTGAACTTCACGCGCCATTTCGTCGCGTTCCGTCGCCTGACGACCGCGCCCTATCGCAGCGATCCCGAGCTGAAAGCGATGCTGTTCGTCATCGGCGCGAGCGTGGTGCTGGTGAGCCTGGTCAACGTCTCCGAAGGGATGTACGCGGATTTCTGGAGCGCCGTGCGGCATTCGGCCTTTTCGGTCGTTTCCATCGCAACCACGACCGGCTTCGTGACCGAGGACTACGAGAAGTGGCCCGCGTTCGTCGCGTGGTGGCTGCTGCTGCTGAGTTGCATCTGCTGCAGCACCGGCTCGACCGGCGGCGGCATCAAGATGTTCCGCACGCTGCTGCTGTGGCGGCAGGCGTTCCGCGAGATGCGGCTGATGGTGCATCCCAACGCGGTGGAGCCGATTCGCATCGGCGGCCAGGTGGTGCCGAACCGTATCGCCTACGCCGTGCTCGCTTTCATCTTTCTCTATTTCATGACAGTGGTGCTGCTGACGTTCGCGCTGCTGCTGTCGGATCTCGACATCGTCACCGCTTTCTCGGCCGTGCTCGCCTCGATCAACAACATGGGCCCCGGCCTCAACCGCGTCGGCCCGTCGACCACGTACCAGAGCCTCACCGACTTCCAGACCTGGGTCTGCAGCATCGCCATGTTCCTCGGGCGCCTCGAAATCTTCAGCGTCCTGGTGCTGCTCACCCCGGCCTTCTGGAAGAAGTAGCAGATCTTCCAAGGGCTTACGTCTTCGGCGTGCCCTCGCTGCGCCCTGCCGCGGTGAACGACACGGTGCTCGCCGACGACGCCCAGCTCGAGCAGGAGCGCAGCGACCAGCAGTGAGCGCCCTCGCCGGGTCCGGCTGACTCACGTCGCACCGGCCGACTCACGTCGCACCGGCCGACTCACGTCGCACCGGCTGACTCACGTCGCGTCTGTAGCGGCTCGTCCCGCGCTGGCGAGGAGTGCGGCGTGCACGCGTCAGCTTTTTGACGAAGATCGTCGTAGTTCGTCCGCCGGCCGATCCCCGCGACCGTCCGCCTCGTCCCGCGTCCGTGGATCTCATCCCCGTTCTGTGGAGCCCCGCGCAAGCGCGCGCCTAGTGTCGTCGCGCTGCTACCACAGGGCCGCGCGCCTGCGCGGCCCGCAACTGCAAGGGGAGTTCAACGATGACCAGTCAGAGATTGAGACGCGCGGTGCGTGACACGCTCGCCGCCGCGCTCGCCCTCTCCGCGGCGACAGCCGCGCAGGGGCAGGACCAGGATCAGGACGCGGCCGAGCTGGGCACGGTGGTCGTGACCGGCTCGCGCATCGCGCGTCCCGACCTGGTGAGCAACAGCCCGATCAGCATCATCAGCGAAGACTTCTTCCAGCAGAAGGGGTCGGTCAACGTCGAAGAAGTGCTCAACCAGCTTCCGCAGGTCGTCCCCGGCCTCACGGCGCAGGTGAACAACGGCGGCGACGGCACGGCGACGGTGGACCTGCGCGGTCTCGGACCGACGCGCACCCTCGTGCTGATCAACGGCCGGCGTTTCGTGCCGGCGACCAACACCGGGCGCACCGACCTCAACGCCATCCCGGCGAATCTCATCGAGCGCATCGACGTCGTGACCGGCGGCGCCTCGGCCGTGTACGGCTCCGACGCGTTGTCGGGCGTGGTCAACTTCATCCTCAAGGATGACTACGAGGGCATCGAGCTCGGCACCCGCTACGGCCAGTCGGCCGAAGGCGACGCCGACACGTTCGATGTGCACATGCTCCTCGGCAGCAACTTCGCGGACGATCGCGGCAACGCCACGGTCGCGGCGACGTTCTACGAGCGCGACGCGCTGTTCCAGGACGCGCGCGAGCATTCGGCGATCGACCTGCAGGCCAACGGCAGCGCGACCGGCATCGCGGGACGCCTCGACAATTCGCCGTTCAATCCGTACGGCGCATTCGGTACCGCGCCCGCGGGCTCGAACTACGCGTTCAACGCCGACGGCACGCCGCGGCGCTTCGTCAACGCGATGCCGGAGCTCAACGGCGGCGTCGGCGACCGCTACAACTTCGCGCCCATCAACTATCTGCAGACGCCGCAGGAGCGTTACACCCTCGACGCGTTCCTGAAGTACGACGTCACGGACGCGGTGCAGGCCTACGCCGAGCTGTACTACATCAAGAACGACGCCGAAGCGAACCTGGCGCCGACGCCGGCGACCAACCTCGTGCTGCCGATCACCAACCCGCTGCTCACGCAGGAGACGCTCGATCTGCTCGCGACGCGCAGCAATCCGAACGCGCCAGCGATCTTCCGCCGCCGCATGACCGAATTCGGTCTGCGCATCTCGGATGCGAGCTTCGACACCAGCCAGGCGGTCATGGGCCTGAAAGGCGACATCGGCGAGAGCTGGCAGTGGGACGCGTTCTACAGCTACGGGCGGACCGGCGAGTCGATCGCGATCATCGGCGACATCTCCGAGACTCGCCTCAACGCTTCGCTGGCGGGTTGCCCGACCGGCGCCGGCACGGTGCCGAACTGCCGCGTCGTCGACTTCTTCGGCCCCGGCAAGATCACGCCGGAAGACGTGGCGTGGCTGCGCATCGCCTCGGCGGTCGACCAGTTCGAGTTCGAGCGCCAGAACGTGGCCGCGACGGTGAATGGCAGCTTGTTCGAGATGCCCGCCGGCGATTTCGGCGCCGCCTTCGGCCTCGAATATCGCGAAGACTCCTCGGAGTTCACGCCTTCCGAGTCGTCGCAGCGCGGTGACCTCTCAGGCTTCAACGCGCAGGCGCCGATCAGCGGTTCCTTCGACGTCGCCGAAGCCTATGCCGAAGTCAGCGTACCCCTGCTGAAGGACGTGCCCGGCTTCCAAACGCTGACGATCGAGGGGGCGGCCCGCTTCTCCGACTTCAGCTCGGTGGGCGAGCTCACGACGTACAAGGCGGGCCTCGAGTGGCGGCCGGTCGCGGACGTCAAGCTGCGCTCGACCTTCGCCAACGCCAATCGCGCGCCCAGCGTGTTCGAGCTGTTCCAGGCGGGCGACCAGAGCTTCCCGACGGTCACCGATCCGTGCGCGCTGCGCGATGCGACCAACGCCGAGCAGTATCCGGGCGGCATCCCGGCCGACATCGCGACGGTCTGCCAGCTCTCGGGCCTCCCGGGCGACGGCACCTACGCGGTGCAGTCGAACTCGCAGGTCGAAGCGAGCCTGACGGGCAATACGGGGCTCACCGAGGAGTCGAGCGACACGTTCACGGCCGGCATCGTCTGGCAGCCGTCGTTCATCAAGAACTTCTCCGTGACGTTCGACTACTACGACATCGAAGTCGACGGGTTCGTCTCGCGTCTGGCGGGCGGCGCCGTGGCGCAGACCGAAGCCTGCTTCCTCAGCGGCGTCGCCAGCGCGGCGGAGTATCAGGCGAACATCAACTGCGCCAACATTTCGCGCAATGCGAGCGGCGAGCTGCTGATCACCGAGCCGCTGGTGAACACCGGAACGCTGACGACCAAGGGCTACGACCTCTCCCTGCAGTACGCCTTCGGTCTGCCGGGCGACACGGGTCGCATGAGCCTGCGCGTCGACGCCAACTTCCTCGAGGAATACAACCTCGACGGCGAGGAGTACTCGGGGTTGTCGAGCTTCGACTTCGGCACGCTGCCGGAGATGCGCGCGAACATGCGCGTGGTGTACGACCGCGGTCCGTTCCAGGCATCGCTGAACTGGAACCGCATCGGTGAAGTCGACGAGCGTCCGGGCGACGGTGGCGACACGCACGTCGATGCGTGGGACTACATCGACGTCTACACGCGCTACACGTTCGCCGAGCGCTACACGCTGTCGGCCGGTGTGACGAACCTGACTGACAAGGATCCACCCTTGATCATCACCGGGTTCACCAACACCAACACGGACAACACGACGTACGACGGCGTCGGCCGGCGCTACTTCGCGGGTCTGAAGATCGGGTTCTGACCGATCAGAGCGGCTGCCGGGGCGAGGCGACGCCCCGCAGCCGCTCTATTTTTTGTTGCGGACAGGCAACTGGGTAGGGACCGGAGACGGGGTCCTCCTGCAAGAGACTGATTTCCTTACTTGTTGAGGAATCGGTTTACTCCCTCCGGTCCCTGCCCACCTGTTGCCGAAGAGTTGCGCTGGTGGCATGATCAGTACGACAGCGTTCGTACTTATGGCACAGACCGCGCCAACTCTCTCGACGTCCCGGGAACCCGCGGCGCTGCCGCTGGCCGCGGCGCAGTCGCCGTGGCAGCTGGTATTCGCGGTGGCGCTGCCGTTCTGGGCGTTCATGACGACCACGCGCATCGTGATGTTCCTGCTCACGACCGCGCGCAACCCACTGGTGATCGTGTCGCCCCCCGGCGTGCGCCTCGTCCAGCACCTGCTGCTCCTGCCGTTGCTGTTGCTCGCCTATCGCGCTGCGCTCGCCATTGGCTGGCCGGAGAAGCGACGCGCCGTTGCCCTCCTGGGGCACATTGCCCTCGCGATCGGCTTTGCACTCTGCGCACGCCCGAGCCTCGTCGTCCCGCAGGCCCTGCACGATGGCGACCTGACCCTGCTGCGCGAGCTGTTCGATTCGGAGCTGGGCCCGCAGGTGCTGCGCAATCTGTGGCTGTCGCAGACTTTCGACTTCCTGCTCTCGTACTGCTTCGGCCTGGCGCTGCTGGCCGGGGCCCGCACCTACCGGCAGCTGCGCGACGAAAAGCTGCGCGCCGCCAAGCTGCAACGCGATTGGGTCCAGGCGCGCCTGCAGGCGCTGCGCAAGCAGCTCAATCCCCACTTCCTCTTCAACACGCTCAACACGGCCGTAACGGTCCTGCGCCACGAGCCGATCGTGGCCGAGAAGATGCTGGTCGGCCTGTCCGAGCTGTTGCGCCGGACGCTGCGCGAAGGCGAAAACGAGCAGGTGCCGCTCGAGCGCGAAGCGGATTTCGTGCGCAAGTACCTCGAGATCCAGCGCCTGCGCTTCAGCGATCGCCTGGCTTTCGCGATCGACGTGCCGGCCGACACGCAGCGCGCGCTGGTACCCGGCCTGCTGCTGCAGCCGCTCGCCGAAAACGCCGTGGTGCACGGCGTTTCCCGCGAAGACGATTCCGTGCGCATCGAGGTGCGGGCGCGGCGCGAAGCCGACCGGCTGATCCTCGAAGTCGAGAATTCCGCGGCCTGGCCGGCCCCCAACCGGCCGGCCAGCGGCAGCGGCATCGGCCTCTCGGCGACGCGCGAACGGCTGCGCGCGATGTTCGGCAGCCACCAGGACGTGCAACTCGCCACGCGCAGCGACGGCTCCGTGGTGGCACGTGTATCGATCCCCTTCGTCGACGCGGGCGCAGCGCCCGCGGCGTGAGCAAGCAACTCCAGGCGTGAACAATCTATTCCAAGAGGCTCGCAGTCCGTGCACGCACAAACGATGACGACGACCCCGGCCCCCGAAACCACCCGAACGCTGCGCACGCTGATCGTCGACGACGAGCAGTTCGCGCGCCAGCGGCTGATCGAGCTGTGCGGCACGCAGAGCGACATCGAAGTGGTCGGCGAATGCAGTCACGGCGCCGAGGCGCTGGCCGCGATCGAGGCGCTGCGGCCCGACCTGGTGCTGCTCGACGTGCAGATGCGCGGCACCAGCGGCTTCGACGTGATCAAGAGCCTCGGCGGGCGCACCGCGCCGCTGGTGATCTTCGTCACGGCGCACGAGAACTACGCGCTGGGCGCGTTCGAGGTCGACGCCGTCGACTACCTGCTCAAGCCGTTCGATGCCGGGCGTTTCGATGCCGCCATCGCACGCGCGCGCCAGCGGCTGGCGGCGGGCAACGCGCTGTCGCGGCAGGAGATCGCGGCGGTGGTGCGCGACGAGCTCAAGCGCGCGCCGCAGGCTGCGCCCAAGCCGGCGCAGCGCATCGTCGCCGAGCGCGACGACCGCTTGACGTTCATCGATCCTCAGGACATCGACAGCATCGAGGCGGATCGCAACTACATCTCGATCCGCGTCGGGCGCGAATCGTTCCGCCTGCGCTGCACGATGCAACAGGCCGAGGCGATGCTCGACGCCGCCTCGTTCCTGCGCATCCATCGCTCGGTGATCATCAACTCGCTGCGCATCCGCGACATGGAGCGCTGGTTCCACGGCGAGTACGTGATCACGCTGAAGAACGGCCAGCGCTTCACCTCCGGGCGCGGCTACCGGCAGCGCATCCAGGGATTCCTCAAGAACGGAGTCGACCGGTCCGCGCCGGCCTGACCGCGCAGGCCCATGAGCCGCCGCCGGCACCGGGCAGCACGCTCACCGCGATCGGGTCTTGCCGAGGGAATGGCCCAGAGAGACCGGACCGCTGGGGAATTCCAGTACGCGCTCGCCGGCGCGGCCGCTCTCGCTCCGTTCCCTGACGAATCGCAGCAGGTCCTCGGCGGGCACTGGCCGCGCGAAGTAGAAGCCCTGCGCGGTGGTGCATCCGAGGCGTTCGGGCAGCGTGAGCTGTTCCGCCGTTTCAACGCCCTCCGCCACCGTTTCCTTGAGCAGGCTGCGCGCCATGGCGACGATCGCCGCGATGATGGCGGTGGCCTCGGCGTTCTGCGGCGCGTCGGCGATGAACGAACGGTCGATCTCGATCACGTGAACCGGGTGGCGGCGAGCGGTTGGACGGGTTCGGGCCAGCCCGTCGTGTCGGCCAAGAGCCGGGTTTCTGAATGCGTTGCAACGCACGCTCGTGGGCTCGTGGACGGGGCTTACCGCGCCGCGACACGGCGATTCCATGATGCGTCTCTCGCCGGCTTTTCCGCCGGATGTCGGGGATTCCCGCACCCAGGTCGTCGTGGATTGGAGCTCTCGCGTTCAGCTGGTGATGTAGCGCTCGAGCTGCTCGATCTGCTGCTGCTGTTCCTCGATCACTGTCTTGACCAGGTCGCCGATCGAGACCACGCCGACGACGCGATCGCCGCTCACGACCGGCAGGTGTCGCACACGGCGGTCGGTGACGATCTGCATGCACTGAGTCACGGAGTGATCCGGTGTAACGGTGATCACCGGCGCGGTCATGATCTGCCAGACCGGCGTCTCCGCGGCCGAGCGATCCATGAGGATGACCTTGCGCGCATAGTCGCGCTCGGAAACGATGCCGAGAAGCTCGGCGCCGCGCATCACCAGGAGGGCCCCGACGTGGTGCTCGGCCATCAGCTCGATCGCCTCGAGCACGGGATCGTCGGGCTCCACCGAGTAGATCGCCGAGCCTTTTCGATCCAGCAGGTTCCTCACCGTCGTCATGGCGAATCCCACGTTCGGTTGCGGGCCTGCCGATTCTACCGCAACCCCTTTTCGGCCGGGCCGCCCCGGCGGGAGCAGATCGATGAGCCGTAAATCCGCATGCTTGCGGCCGGCGCGCCTCGCGTTGCAAGTATTGCTCATGGCTTGCGGCGCGCTCCTGGCGAGCCTCGCGCCTGCCATCGGCGCACCGGCCATCGGCGCACCCGGTGCTGCGGCACAGGTTGTGGACCTCGCCGCCGTGCAACGAGCGACCCGCAAACCTGACGCGATGGACCGCGCGACGCGTATCGATGCACTCGACGCCGCACGCGACGTCAACGGCCTGGCCGCGGAGCTGCAGAGCCTGCTTGCAACGCCGGGCGATGCGATCGCGCGCGAGTGGCTCCTGGACCGCGGGCTACACGCGCTCGCTCGCCAGACACCGAGTACCGCGGCGAGGCGCGTCGTGAACGAGATTGCGCAGCGCCACCCCGAAGTGCTGGTGCGCGCGGACCCCGATCACGTCCGGCGTGCGGTGCCACTGTACGATCCGGGTGCCACAGCGCGCTTCGTGCTCGCAAGATGGACGCGCACGTCTGCACGCGAGGCGGCGCGTGCCGCGCTGGCGTCCGGCTCCGCGGCACCGATCGAGGAGTTTGCGTCGCACGACGTTGCGACTCGCGCCGGCATCGTCGATGCATTCGCAGAGCTGCCGCTCGCCTCGCTCGCGCACCATCGCGATGCGATCCTGGGTGCACTCGAACGCGGGGAACGCATCGACGAGCTGGCGCTGGCGGCCGCGGCACGCCTGCGCGACGCGGGCCTGTTCGCAGGGGTGATCGGGTACGCGAGCGGCGCCACTTCCCTCGCCGCCGTACGCGATGCGCGAGCCACGCTCGGCAACGCCACCGCTCTCGACGTGCTGACTGGCGCCACGCAGCGCCCGGAAGTGGCCTCCGCCGCCCTGCTGCAGATCGGAGCGCTTGCGCGCGAAGACGTGAGCGCAAGAGAGGTGCTGTTCGCGGCTCTCGACGATGCGGACAGCGCGCCATCGGCTGCCGCGGCGCTCGGCGAGCTGCACGATCCGGTCGTCGCCGCCAGACTCGGCGAGCGCTTGCGCACCAGCAGGAGCGAACGCGACTTGCGGCACGGCGTGCTGGCGCTGAAGCTCGACGGCTCGGCCGCGGCGCGCGCCGAGCTCGAGCGATTCACTCGACTGCGAAGCGGCTCTGCGCAACTTCAGAAGGAGGTGCGCACATGGCTCGCACAGTAACCTCCGGCGCCATCTCGCGCTCGGCTGCCTGCGCTGCGTGCGTGGCCCTCACCGTCGGCGTGACGCCCGCCGCCCTTGCCGTCTGCAACATTGACGCCAATGGTGAGATCGTCAACCCGTTCGAGCCCGGCTGCGGCGACGTCATGCTCACGTACACCGAGGCCGACAACACCGGCAACAATGTCGCGCTCGGCTATCCCGTGCCGATCCCGGTGGCGTCGCTGACGCCGGTGGACGGTTTCCGCGAGTACCCATCGCTGTTCGCGCGGCACCAGTCGTTGCTGACGTTGCATGACGAGGTGACGGGACAGGTCGTCGGTCAGACCGTCGCGAACCGCGACATCTGGGCCTACGTGATCTCCGACGCGAATACCACGACGAGCGACGGCCTCGAGGAAGGTGCGGCGCTGATCAACGGTGGAATCCACGCGCGCGAGTGGCAGACGCCGGAAGCGGCCACCGCGCTGTTCGAGGCGCTGGTCGAGCGCAAGAGCGACGGCGGCCTCGGCCAGTACCTGGTCGAGAACTTCACCACGGTGATCCTGCCCGTCAACAACGTCGACGGCTTCCGCACGACCCAGCTCTACGCCAACCGCAGCACCGCGACGCGCGATCAGCCGCGCGAAGGGCGCATGCGGCGCAAGAACCTGCGCAATCCGCAGACGCTGGCGGCGATCGACGACGACATTGCCACGATCGCCGACAACTTCTGGGGCGTGGATCTCAACCGCAACTCCGCGCAGGGGTTCGGCCTGTTCGGGCGCAGCAGCCTGAGCCCCACCAGCCTCGTCTTCCGCAGCACGGCGCCGAATACCGAGCCGGAGCTGGCTGCACTGCTCAGCGCCGCCAACCTCGCGCCGTCGTCGCGCCTGCGGCTGTTCAGCGACACGCACTCGTTCGGCCAGGTGTACCTGGCCCCGACGACGACCAACGCACGCCGCAACGCGATCACCGCGACGCTGGCCACGCGGATGGCGGCGGCCTCGGGCCGCCCCTACCAGTTCGGTCCCGATCCGCCCAACTCTCCCGGCATCGGCACCACGGCGGATCACTTCGGGTTCACATTCGAGATACCGAGCTGGACGCTCGAGCTCGAGCCGTTCAACGGCGGCCAGGATTACGGCGGCGTCGCGACGCACGGGCACAGCGGCTTCATTCTCCCGAATGGCGAAGCGGCGCGAATGCGCGAAGACGTCACGCGCATGTACCTGCTTGGGCTCTATCGCCAGAGCGGGCCGCCGGTGGCGCTCGCCGCACAGATCCGCGACTCGCAGAACGCCGAGATCGTGTATGACGCGCAATGGCAGGCGACGTCCGCCACCGCGCGCGCGCAGACCGTCGCAACCCATCGTGCCCTGGTTCCGGGCCGCAACTACAGGCTGTGGGTGGCCTTCAGCAAGCCCATGCGCGTGCGCGACGGCGGTGGCGCGGTCGTGCCGTATCGCGGCCAGACGACCGGAGCCGCCGTGGGCACGGTGACGCTGGAAATTCCCTCGCTCACGGGGCAGGACGTCACGCTCGCCAATGGCACGTGGCTCGATACGCCCGGGGGCGCGCCCAACGGATACTTGCGCTACTCGGATGACGCGTTTGCCGTGGACTTCACCGTGCCGGCATCGCTCGCCGTCAGCGCCGCCACGCCCGCGGTCCTCGCGCTGACGGTGTCGGACCTCGGCGAGATGTCCCTCGACGCAAATCCGACGACCGCGGTCGACTGGGGCAGCGGTCATTGGGTGCGCTACGAGAACGTGACCGCCGTGCAGGGCGACTTCGGCGGCGGGGCTGACTGCTTCTTCCGGCCTTTCGTTGCACCGCAGGCCGCCGCGACTCCGCCCGCGAATACGGTGACGTGCCGTGCCGCGACACCGCCTCCTCCGCCGCCACCTCCACCATCCGGGGGCGGGGGCGGTGGTGGTGGCGGTGGGCTGGAGTTTGCGACACTCCTGCTGTTGGGCTTCCTCTTCGCCGTTACTCGTGGTCAGTCCGCACGCTCGTGGCTTCGACGTCAAAAACCCGCCCTGTCGCCAGTGCCGGGCCAGCGCGCAAATCCGCGCGCTGGCCGGTTGCGCTCGTCATCGTGGGCGCCGCCGCGGCCACGCTGTTCTGGCTGAAACCCTGGCAACGGGCCACTGAGCCGGGCACCGAGCCGCCAGCGCCGGCACGCGCGTCGCGCGATGACACATCGTTCCCGGCACTGCCGGCGAGCGCGCCTGCACCCGCCGCGCCAGCCAACACCCGCAGCAAGGACGACGAGCGCTTCATCGCTAGCTTGCTTGCCGCCGACGTGCGTTCCGAGTTCTCCGGTGTCGAGCTGAGCGCCGACTTCGTTGCCCGGATCGCGCGCGGAGAGATCGCCGCGGTCGCCGTCGATCTCGAACGGCTTGCGCAGGGCGGCGATGCCAACGCCAACGTCGCCTTGTCGATCCTGCAGGAATGCTCCGGCACTCTCCCGGAAGTGCTGCCGGAGCTTCAGATCGACGAGTGGCGGCGCGCGGCACGCGATCTGCCGACGGAACGCCGCGCCCGCATCGAGCTGGCCCTGGAAGCGCGGCGCGTGTCCGCCGAGGCGACGGCCGGTTCGTGTCGCGATGCGCGCTTCGACCGCGCTGCGATCGCCCAACGACTGCGTTCCGCCAGCGACGACGGTCACGAAGCCAGCCTGCGCCGCCTCGGCGAAGAAACGACGGACGTGCAGGCGCGGGTCAAGCTGTGGACCTCGGCGGCGATGCTCGGCCACTTGCCGGCGCAGCTCGATCTGGCGCAACACTACCGCCGCGATTTCGTCAGCGCGCAACGCAACGGCGGGCGCATGAGGTTCTGGATGGACGTCGCGGCCAAGAGCTCCTCCGCCGGCAAACTGTTGCTGGCCGATTGCCAGCTCAACGGCTGCAACGCACCGCCGGACGCGCAAACGGGCGCGCGACTGCTGCGCGAAGCGGCGATGGCTGGCGACCTCGAAGCGCTCGAAAAGCTGGCCGAAGACCGCGACAATCCGGAGATGGCTCTCGAGGAACGCATCGCCTGGTCCGAGTTCCGCGACCGGCTCAACGAGCAGGGCTGCTACGGCGCTTCGGAATACCCGCGCGTAAGCGTGGCGTCATGGCGTGTGAGTGAAGAGAACCGCACGGCCTCGCCCTACGTGCAGGAGCAGGCGCGGGCGCTCGGCCAACGTTACTGGGGCGTCAGCGGCGCCGGCGCGCGACGCGGCATGACCTGCGAGTGAGGCGGACCTGCTAGTGAGGGCGCTGCGAGTGAAGCGCTGCGAGCAAGGCCGGCGCTCGTTCGAGCGCTTCGGGGCGCTCACTCGAGCGCTTCAGCGATGTCCTGCAACAGCCCCTTGTCGTCCGGGCGCGTCGGCGGCGGATAGCGCTTGAGCAGGCGGCCGTCGCGGCCGATCAGGAATTTCTCGAAGTTCCACTCGATGTCACCCGCGCAGCCGTTGGCGGGCGAGGTGAGCCACGTGTAGAGCGGATGGCGGCCCGAACCGTTGACCTCGAGCTTGGCGCTCATCGGAAAAGTGACGCCGTACGTCGTCGAGCAGAATGTCTGGATGTCGCGCTCGCTGCCCGGCTCCTGCGCGCCGAACTGGTTGCACGGGAAGCCGACCACCGTGAACGCTTCGCCGGCGAGGTCGCGCTGCAGCGCCTCGAGCTGTGCGTACTGCGGCGTCAGGCCACAGCGACTCGCAACGTTGACGGCGAGCACGACCTTGCCGCGCTGCTCGCCGAGCAGGTCCGCCGATCCGTCGATGCCTTTCACGGCAAAGCCGAAGAAATCGCTCATGGCATGCTCCTTCGGGCCGAGGCTCAGGTCCTGCCCGCGATCGTCATGTCCTTGCTGTACTGGACGTTCATCACATTATTGCGCCAGCCCTGCACCCAGGGCTTCACGAGATGCTTGCTCACGTAGAAGTAGAGCGGGATCAGCGGCTGGTCCACGAGCATCACCCGCTCGGCTTCCTCGAGAAGTGCGCGCCGCCGTGCGCGATCCGGTTCGGCAGCAGCTTTGCTGACGAGCTCGTCATACTGCTTGTTGCGGTACTGCGGCAGGTTGATGCCGAAATCGCTCTTCAGGTATTGCGCGAACGTGTAGGCATCGTTGTAGTCGCCGATCCAGCTCGAGCGGAACACCTGCGTGACCTGCGCCTGCGTGATGTTCTGCAACAGCACCTTGAATTCCTCGCCGACGAGCGAGGCTTGCACGCCGAGGTGCTCTTTCCACATCGCGGCGATCGCCAGCGCGATACGCGCATGGCTCTCGTCCGCGTTGTAGCGAATCTCGGTCTCGAGCGGGCGTGCCGCCGAATAGCCTGCCTGCGCGTAGAGGCGCTGCGCTTCGGCCACGCGCTCGGCGAAGGGCACGCGCGCCCACTCCGGCTCCTGCGGCGCGTATTGATCGATCCCCACGGGCACCCAGCTGTACGCCGGCAATTCGCCGCGGCCGGTGACCGACTGCGTGAGCCGGTCGCGATCGATCACCATCGAGAGCGCGCGGCGCAGCGCCGCGTTGTCCTTGAAGGGCGGCCGACTCAGGTTGAAGCCGTAGTAGTAGGTGGTGAGCTGCGGCGCCACGTGCAACTCGCGGGGCAGGTTCTCGCGCACCCACTGAAACTGCGCCGGCGGCACGACATAGGTGATGTCGAGCTCGCCGGCGCGATAGCGACGCAGCTCGGCGGACTGATCGGAAACGTGATGGAAGCGCACCACGTCGATGCGGTTGTTGGCGTCGTTCCAGTAGTAGGGATTGCGCCGCACGACGACCTGCGAGCCGACTGACCAGTCGTTCAGGACGAAAGCGCCGTTCGAGACCAGCTTGCCTGGGCGCGTGAACTCGCGCGCGTCATGCTCGACGTTGCCCCGGTGCACGGGGAACGTGCTCGGGTGCGCGAACACCCCGGGCAGGTACGGAGTCGGCGCGCGCAGGCGGACGACGAGCGTCGAGGGGTTCGGAACCGCAATACCGAGCGTTTCGGCCTGGCGCTTGCCCGCCGTGATGTCGCTGGCACCTTCGATCATGTCGACGATCTGGGCGTACGGCGACGCAGTGGCCGGATCGACCAGGCGCCGCAGTCCGAAAGCGAAGTCCTCGGCGTTCAACGGATCGCCATTCGACCAGCGCAGGCCGGAACGCAGCGTGAACTGGTAGGTGAGCCCGTCATCGCTCACGGTCCACGCACTCGCCGCGGCCGGCACCGGCCGCGCTTCCTGGTCGAGCGAGGTGAGCCCTTCGAACAGATCGCGCAGGATGATGTGCTCGCTGTCCGTGCGCCCGCGTTGCGGATCGAGCGACTCCGGCTCGTGACCGTTGCCGCGGTTGAGCGTTACCGCCTCGGGTGCGCTCGCCGACGGCGAGCCGTCGAGAGTGGCGTGCGTCGCGAACCAGAATGCGGCAGCCGCCGCAGCCAGCACGAGGAAGATGGCGAATCGACGCATGAGTGGCAACGGCTCGCGGACGGTGCGCCGCGCCGGCAAGCCTAGCACGTCGTCAGCGGGCCTCAGCGGTGCGTGAGCGGTCCGCGTCCGCGCCGGCTGGCACGGTCGCCCGCTTCAGGCAGCTCGCCCGCGCTTCTTCAGATGAATGAGCAGCAGAGAAATCGCAGCGGGGGTGACGCCCGGAACACGCGCAGCCTGGCCCAGCGTGGCGGGACGAGACTCGCCCAGGCGCTGGCGGACTTCGAACGACAGGCCTTTCACCTGCTGGTAATCGAGATCGACCGGCAGCGCCATCGCTTCGTTGCGCCGCTGGCGCTCGATCTCGGCGCTCTGGCGCTCGATGTAGCCTGCGTACTTCGCCTGCACTTCGATCTGGTGGACCACCTGCTCGCGCAAATCCTCGTCCCGGCCCCAGGCGCCGGTCGACCGGCCGACGTCGTCCTGCGCGACCAAACCTTCATAGGTTACTTCCGGCCGGCGCAATTTCTCGAATGCACGCTGGACGTTGTCGCCCTCGCGCACGGCGAGCGCACGCAGCCGCCCGATCTCCTCTTCGACCGCCGCGCGCTTGGCTTCGAAGGCGCGCCAGCGCTCGTCGTCGACGACACCGAGCTCGCGGCCGACCGGCGTCAGCCGCAGGTCCGCGTTGTCCTCGCGCAGCAGCAGCCGGTACTCGGCGCGGCTGGTGAACATGCGGTAAGGCTCCGCCGTTCCGCGTGTGACCAGGTCATCGAGCAACACGCCGATGTACGCCTCGCCGCGCTTCGGCGCCCACGGCTCGCGGCCGGCGACCGCGAGAGCGGCGTTGATCCCGGCAACGATTCCCTGTGCCGCTGCTTCCTCGTAGCCGGTGGTGCCGTTGATCTGGCCCGCGAACCAGAGGCCGGCAATGCTCCGCGTCTGCAAGCTCATGTGCAGGTCGCGCGGATCGAAGTAGTCGTACTCGATGGCGTAGCCCGGCCGCGTGATGTGCGCGTTCTCGAAACCGCGGATGGTACGCACGAACTCGTACTGCGCGTCGAAGGGCAGGCTGGTCGAGATGCCGTTGGGATACACCTCGTGCGTCGACAGGCCTTCGGGCTCGACGAAGATCTGGTGCGAGGTCTTGCCGGCGAAGCGGAAGATCTTGTCCTCGACCGACGGGCAATACCTCGGACCGACGCCCTCGATGCGGCCGGTGAACATGGGCGAGCGATCGGTGGCGGCGCGAATGATCGCGTGCGTGCGCTCATTGGTCGCCGTGATGTGGCAAGGCAGCTGCCGCGGATGTTCGCTGCGCCGTCCGAGGAACGAGAACACCGGCTGCGGATCGTCGCTCCACTGCCCGGTCATGGCGCTGTAGTCGATGGTGCGCCCATCGATGCGCGGCGGCGTTCCGGTCTTCAGCCGTCCGACGCGCAGCGACAATTCGCGAAGGCGGGCGGCGAGCAGGTTCGAAGGCGGATCCCCGGCCCGGCCACCGGCATGGTTCTCGAGGCCGATGTGGATCTTGCCGGCGAGGAAGGTGCCCACCGTCAGCACGACCGCGCGCGCCTCGAATGCGATGCCGGCCTGCGTCATCACGCCGGTGACGCGCTCGCCGCTGAGCTGCAGGTCCGCGACTTCCTGCTGGAAGAGAGTGAGACCGGGCTGCGTCTCCAGCATCGAGCGGATTGCCTGCCGGTAGAGAGCGCGATCCGCCTGCGCACGCGTCGCGCGCACTGCCGGCCCCTTGCTCGCGTTGAGCGTGCGGAACTGAATGCCGGCCCGGTCCGCCGCCCGCGCCATGGCACCGCCGAGCGCATCGATCTCGCGCACCAGATGGCCCTTGCCGATGCCACCGATCGCGGGGTTGCAGCTCATCTGCCCCAGCGTTTCGATGCTGTGCGTCAGGAGAAGCGTCTGCGCACCCATGCGCGCGGCCGCGAGCGCCGCTTCGGTGCCGGCATGGCCACCACCGACGACGATGACATCGAAACTTCGCGGAAAGCGCATGGCTGCCAGCAGGACTGCGGTGGGTGCGGAGTGGGCCGGTTCGGGAGCGCACATTGTAGGGAGGGGCAGGCAGGGGCGCCAGAAACGCCGACGGAGGCCGCAAAGTGTAAGGTTGCGCGCCCGGCCGGGACTATATGAGTCAAGATGACGCCCCTTCCGACAGCATCCGCCGAGTCTGAAACCACGGCGCTCGACGAGCTTCTCGAGAAGCACGGTGCTGCGGTACGCCGACTGGCGTCGCTGTTCGAAAGGAGCAGGGCAGATCGCGACGATCTCGTGCAGGACATCTGGCTGGCAGTCTGGCGCGCCTGGCCGCGCTTTCGCTCCGAAGCTTCCGAGCGAACGTTCGTGTTGAGGATCGCGCACAACCGCGCGGTGAGCTACGTTTGCCAGCGCCATCCGCAGCACCACGACCTGGCGGCAGCGGCAGACGTCGCCGACGCTGCGGCAGGTCCGGAACGCCGGCTCGCATCGCGCCAGGAGGCGGAGCGACTGCTCGAGGCTCTGCGCACCCTGCCCCTGGTGTCGAGGCAGGTGATGAGCCTCAGCCTCGAAGGGCTGGCACAGCGCGAGATCGCGGACGTGCTCGGGACGAGCGAGAGCAACGTGGCCGTGCGGCTGCACCGGGCGCGCGCCCACCTGCGCAAGGTATTGGAGGACGCAACGTGAACCGACTCGAAAGCCCCGAATTCTGGAGCGTGGCGTGGCAGCAGATCGATGCCGAGCCCGTGGCGCTCGACCTGCGGCGCACCGTTGCCCGCGAGCGCGTGCGCATGGCGATCGTGGTGGGCAGCGAAGCGCTCGTCGTGATTGGTACTCTCGCGCTGGCGATCGTGATGGTGGTGCGCGAGCCCTCGGTCGAGGGTTTGCTGTGGATCGGATCGCTGCTGCTGTTCTTCGCCGCCACGATTGCCTTCGCCATCTGGAATCGCAGCGGACTGTGGAATGCCGCCGCCGAGACTACGGCCGCGTACGTGGCGCTGCGCATCGATCGCTGCTGCGCACGCATCCTCGCCGCCCGTTTCGCGGTCGGCCTGGTCATCGTCGAATCGCTGTTCGTGATCTGCTGGCACTTCGTGGGTGGCTGGATGGACGGACTGCTGGTGCCTGCGAATCTCGCCCGCACGCTGTTGCTGCTCGCGGGAGCGAGTGCCGCAGTGCTGTTGTTCGCGAATCATCACCAGCGGCGCGCCGAACGCGAGCTCGAGCAATTGCGTGGCATTCGCGCCGCATTGGGCAGCACGGCTCCATGACGCTGGCGAGAGTGCACAGGCGGCGGCTCGCCGGGTTCGCGGCCGGCACGGCGCTCGCGATAGGCAGCAGCGCGTTTGCGATTGGCGGCATCGGGTTCGCGATTGCGAGCACGGCGTTCACCGCGACTGCTGCGCAGGCGGCCGCGGACGTGACTGCCGCGGACGTGACTGCCGCGGACGTGCCTGCCGCGGACGTGCCGCGGATCGCGCTCGAGGACTGTCGCCTCTCGCATCCGCTGAAGGTGCAATCGTTGGCTGCCCGTTGCGGTCAACTGTCAGTGCCGGAGAACCCCGACGAGTCCGCCGGACGCCGCATCGCGCTGCGAGTCGCGGTCGTCCCGGCACTCAACCGGCGCGGCGCGGCCGATCCGCTCGTAGTGCTCGCGGGCGGCCCCGGTCAGGCAGCCACGGCCTTTTACGCCGCGATGGCGGGAGCGTTCTCGCGAGTGCAGCGCGATCGCGACATCGTGCTGCTCGATCAGCGCGGGACGGGCGAATCCAACGCGCTCACCTGCGAGTTCCCCGAGGAAGAGGAGCTGGCGCAGCTCGACAGCCAGCAGATCCGTCGCCTCTCGCGCGAGTGCCGGGCAGCACTCGGCGGAGATCCGCGCTTCTACACGACCAGCGTCGCGGTACGCGATCTCGACGCCGTGCGCGTCGCACTCGGCTACGACCAGATCAATCTCTACGGCGTCTCCTACGGTACGCGCGTCGCGCAGCATTTCCTGAGGCGCTATCCTCAGCACACCCGCTCGGTCGTTCTCGACGGCGTGGTCCCGCCGCAGCAGATCCTGGGCATCGACACCGGTATCGTCGCGGACCGCGCCTTGCAACGTATCTTCGCGCGCTGCGCGGCGGATCCCGCTTGCCATGCGGCCTTCCCTGACCCGGCCGGACAATTTGCGCGCCTGCGCGCCGACATCGAACGCACGCCCGCGGAGATCGCGTTGGCGAACCCGGCCACTGCGACTGTCGAACGCTCGACCTTCGGGCTGCCGCACCTGCAGATCGCGACGCGCCTGCTGAGCTACGCTGCCGAGCGCGCGGCCCTGATTCCCCTGCTCCTCGACCAGGCCGTCAGCAAGCGCAATCTCGTGCCGCTGGCCGCGCAGGCGCAGATGATCTCGGAGCAGCTCACCGATGCGCTCGCCATCGGCATGCACAACGCGGTCGTCTGCACCGAGGACGTGCCGTTCTTCGGCGGCAGCGCCATCGATCGCGGCGCGCTCGCGCGCACCTACCTGGGGACCGACCAGCTCGATGGCCTGATCGAAATGTGCGCCGAGTGGCCGCGCGGGGTGCTCGACCGCGACTTTCACGCACCGCTGGTCGGCAGCGCACCGGTGTTGCTGCTGTCCGGCTCCGACGACCCCGTCACGCCGCCCGAATACGCGGAGCGCGCCGCCCACGCGCTGCGCAACTCGCGACACCTGGTTCTCGAAGGCCAGGGGCACGGCCAGGTTGCAGTCGGATGCGTGCCGCGCGTGATCGCCGAGTTCGTCGCTGCCGCGAGCCTGCAGGATCTGGACACGACCTGCGTGAGCAGCGCGGCGCCGGCGCCGTTCTTCCTTTCTTTCTCGGGGCCCGCGCCATGATCGAGCTCAGAGGCATCAGCAAGTCCTTCGGCGCGGTGCAGGCCGTGCGCGACGTGAGCTTCACGGCGCACGACGGTCGCATCACCGGGCTGCTCGGTCCGAACGGCGCCGGCAAGTCGACGACGCTGCGCGTCCTGGCCACACTGCTCGCGCCCGAGCGTGGCGTCGGGCAGGTCGACGGACACGACCTCGCCGCCGAGCCGCTCGCGGTGCGCCGCAGCCTCGGCGTGTTGCCACATTCGAGCGGTCTTTACCCGAACCTCACGGGCCGCGAGAACATCGTGTACTACGGGCGCCTGCAGGGTCTCGACGCCGCGGCACTCGCGCAGCGCGCCGAAGAGTTGACGGTGCTGCTCGAGATGCAGGAGTTCGTCGACCGGCGCGCGAAGGGATTCTCGCAGGGGCAGCGGCTCAAGATCGCCATTGCCCGCGCGCTGGTGCACGCCCCGCGCAACGTGGTCCTCGATGAGCCGACCAATGGTCTCGACGTGATGGCGACGCGCGCCCTGCGCGACCTGCTGCGCCGCTTGCGCAACGAGGGGCACTGCGTGCTCTTCTCGAGCCACGTGATGCAGGAAGTGGCGACGCTGTGCGACGAGGTGGTGATCATCGCGCACGGCATCGTGGTCGCGCACGGCACGCCTGAGGAGATTCGCGCGCGCAGCGGCAGCGAAACGCTCGAGGACGCCTTCGTCGCGGCGATCGGCACGGGCGAGGGACTGCAGTAATGCGCGCGCTGCTGACCGTCATCGGCAAGGAATTGAAGGAGAACTTCCGGGATCGGCGCACGTTGCTGTCGGCGCTGCTGTTCGGCCCCCTGTTCGGGCCCTTCATGTTCGCGGTCCTGATCGGCTTGCTGCTCGACAAGGCGGTCACCGAAGTCGATCAGAAGGTCGAGCTCGCGGTCAGCGGCAGCACGCACGCGCCGAACCTGATGCGCTTCCTCGAGCAGCACGACGTCGCGATCACGCACCTCGAGGTGGACGCGGCAGGGGCGCGCGCGGCGATCCGCAGCGGCACGCACCGCCTGGTGCTGCTGGTGCCGGAAGATTTCCCGAATGCGTTCGCGCGTTCCGTGCCGGCACCGGTGCAGGTCTTTTCCGACGGCTCCGACAACCGCACCGGCAAGTACGCCTCGCGCGTTCGCCAGCTGCTGGCCGGTTACAGCGCGCAGATCGGTGCGTCGCGCCTGCTCGCCCGCGGCCTCAATCCAGGCGTGGCACAGCCGATCGCCGTCGACGACGTCGACGTTTCGACGCCGGCGGGGCGCGCGCTGCTGGTGCTCGGCATGATGACGTACTTCATCCTGTTCGCGATGCTGATGGGCGGGCTCTATCTCGCCATCGACGCGACAGCCGGCGAGCGGGAGCGCGGCTCGCTCGAATCGCTGCTGACCCTGCCGGTGCGCCGTGAAACGCTCATCTACGGCAAGATCCTCGCGACCTGCTGCTACATGCTGCTATCCCTGGCGATCACCCTCGCCGCCTTCACCGTCAGCCTGCGTTTCGTGCCGCTGGAAGAGCTGGGCATGTCCGCCAATTTCGACGCACTCGTGGCAGTGCGGGTGTTGCTGGTGGTCGCGCCGTTCGTGCTGCTCGGCGCCGGCCTGATGACGGTCGTTGCATCGTTCACACGCACGTACAAGGAAGCGCAGAGCTACCTGACCGTCGTGCTGCTGATCCCCACCCTGCCGATCATCTTCGCCGGCCTCTATTCCCTGCGACCCACCAACGCGCTGATGGCGGTGCCGAGCCTGAGCCAGCACCTGCTGATGACCAGCCTGCTGCGCGACGAGCCACTACAAGATATTCACATCGCGGTGTCGGCAGGGATGACGCTGCTCGCCGGCGTCGTGCTCGCGTGGCTCGCCGGACGCCTCTATCGGCGCGAAGCAATTCTCGGCTGAGCAACTGCGTGGCCGCGCTCAGCAACTGCGCGCCGGCAATCCGTGCCTGGCCCGCGGACCTCCGCAGTTAGGGGAATTCCTCAGAAACGATTGCGGCGAAACGGGGATGGAGAGCGCACCGCGGCGAAGAGTAAAAAGGCATCCGGAGAACATGAAGTTCTCGGGCGGCCTGCGATCCCACCTGTGCACGGCCGCCCATTCTCTTCGATTCAGCGACGAGGCCGGAGCAATGCAGATGGCGCAGCGCAGAAGCTACTCCGACGCGGGGCTCGCGATCGCCATGATTGCCGTTTATCTCGGCTTCGTCGTCTGGATGTACGTGACCGAACCGTTGCTGCTCGCCGGGTTCGCGGGCGTCCTGGCGATCATCCTGGTGCGCGAGTACGCGGGGCGAGCCCTGCGCGCAATCGCACCGGCGCGGCTGAGGAATCGCCCGATCTTCTGATCGTCCCCTTGAGTGTTTGATTCTGAGTGTTCGATTTGCCGGGCCGCCCAGTGCGGCCCGCTTTTTTGGTGCGCGATTCCTGACGCGGGTTGCTGTTACAGAGAGCCGTTCAGTCGCGCGCTAGCTGCACCCGTCGAGCAGGCGGCGAAAGCGGCCGAGATTGCGATCGACGTATTCGCGCGCTTCAACTTCGAAGCGATTGTCCTGGTAGCCGCGGCTGAGCCACTCCACCAGGTAACGCCAGCGGGTCAGGCGCTTCGGTGCCCACTGCTCGATCACGTGGAAGTACTCGTGCAACACGAGGGCGGGATCCGCGGCGAATGCTTCGACCGTTCCGCGCAGGTAGATCCTGTTGCGCCGGGTCGTGGCGTGCATGCGCGGATGCCAGCGCACGCGCCAGGAATGCTCGATGAGGCGCACGACACTTGCGTCCGCCCCCAGAACGCGCGACAGCGCCGCGAGCGTCTCGGCGGAAAGCTGTCTATCGAGCGGCATGGCGAAGATACCCGGCGGTCGAGCCTGGCCCGGCCTCGAGGCAGCAAGTTACAGCCATCCGAGTTCCTTGAACGCTGCCCACGCGAGTGCCAGCCCGAGGGCGGCATATAGAACCACTCGCCCGACGCGCCTGACCGCCTGGCAGCGATGGCACAGGAACCCGACCCTTGCGTCGCCGGCAGCTGCGCGAACTGAGTCAGCGATGCTCCCGGCAACGCCGAAACTCTGCTTCGTGGCGGCCGATCCCTCGTCAGGCTCGAACCACTCGCGGCATCGCATGCACGGACGGTGCCGAGCCGGGTCCGGGAGTCCTTCGATGGCCATCGTCGTGCGCTCCTACTTCCCGATGCAGAAGCTCGCGAAGATCCGCCCCAGGAGATCCTCGCACGTCACCTCGCCGGTGATCTCGCCGAGCGCCAATTGCGCCTGGCGCAGCTCCTCGGCCAGCAATTCGCCGGCGCGCCGGTCGCGCAGTTGCTCGCTCCCCATGTCCACGTGCGCGCGGGCGCGCTTCAACGCCTCGAGGTGACGGCGCCGCGCCGAGACGGCGCCGCTCTCGCCCGGCGCGAAGCCGACGCATTCTTTCAGATGCTCCCGCAGCAGTCCGAGGCCGGCGCCGGTCAGAGCGCAAAGGTAGACGCGCGCGGCTTCCTTGCCCGCCTTCGGAAGCGCGTCGCCGGTCGCCGGAAGTACGCCACTCGCCGCCCGGCGCGCGCCGCCCGCCTCGAGTCGCGGGCGGTCGCCACTGAGGTCGCACTTGTTGAACACGAGCGTCACGGGAACTCCCGACGGGAGGCGGGCGTGCTCGGCGGCGAAGGTGTGCGCCTCGCGATCCACCGCGGCGTCGATCACGAACAGGATCCGGTCGGCCCGGGTCATTTCGGCGCGCGCACGGCGGATGCCCTCGCCTTCGACGACGTCGTGCACCTCGCGCAGACCCGCCGTGTCGACGACGTGCACCGGCATGCCGTCGATGGCGACGCGCTCGCGCAGGACGTCGCGCGTGGTGCCGGGAACGTCGGTGACGATCGCCGCGTCGTAACCGGCCAGTCGGTTGAGCAGGCTGGACTTGCCGGCGTTCGGTGCTCCGGCGATCACCACCGTCATGCCGTCGCGCAGCAGCTGCCCCTGGCGCGCGACCGATGCCACGGCGTCGAAATGCGCGGTCACGGTACGCAGGCGGCGCGTGACCTCTTCGTCGGCGAGGAAATCGATCTCTTCCTCGGGAAAATCGATGGCGGCTTCCACGTACATGCGCAGCTCGGTCAGCGCCTCGGTGAGGCCGTGCACCATTTGCGAGAACTCGCCCTGCAGGCTGCGCAGCGCCGCTCGTGCGGCCTCGCTCGAACCGCTGTCGATCAGGTCAGCGACCGCCTCGGCCTGCGCGAGATCGAGCTTGTCGTTGAGGAACGCGCGCTCCGAGAACTCGCCTGGCCGGGCGAGTCGCGCGCCCAGCTCCACGATGCGTGCCACGAGCAGGTCCATCACCACGGGACCGCCGTGGCCGTGCAACTCGAGCACGGCTTCGCCGGTGAAAGAACTCGGAGGCGCGAAGTAGATCGCGATGCCGTTGTCGATCGCCTCGCCGCCGGCGTCGCGAAACGGAGCAAACACGGCAGCCCGGGGCTGCGGCAGCGTTCCGATAATGGCGCGTGCGATGTCAGCAACCGCGGCCCCCGACACGCGCACGATGCCGATGCCACCCCTGCCCGGGGGAGTCGCACGTGCAACGATCGTATCCCTGGAGCTCATCGCAGACCGCCTGACGCGGGCGCGCCCGACCGCATCGGCCAAGCCTAGCGCCGTTAGTCGGTCTTGGCTTTCTTCTGCTGCGCCTCGACCACGCGGTTGATGCGCCACTGCTGGGCGATCGACAGCACGGTGTTGGTCAGCCAGTACAGGACCAGGCCCGACGGGAACCAGGCGAACATCACCGTCATGATCAACGGCATGAACATGAAGACCTTGGCCTGGATCGGATCCGGCGGCGCCGGGTTCAACTTGTACTGGGCGAACATGGCAGCGCCCATCAGGATGGGCAGCACGAAGACCGGATCGCGCGAGGACAGGTCGTTGATCCAGAGCATGAACGGAGCCTGGCGCATCTCCACGCTCTCGAGCAGCACCCAGTAGAACGCGAGAAAGACCGGGATCTGGATCAGGATCGGCAGGCAGCCGGCCAGCGGATTGATCTTCTCGCGCTTGTACAGCTCCATCATCGAGCGCCCGAGCTGCTCGCGATCGTCCTTGTAGCGCTCCTGGATGTTCTTGATGCGCGGCGCCAGGGCCCGCATTTTCGCCATCGACCGGCCGCTGGCCTCGCTCAACGGATAGAAGACGAGCTTGATGAGGATGGTGACGATCACGATCGCCCAGCCCCAGTTTCCGACCAGGTCGTGGATCCACCCGAGCAGCACGAACAGCGGCTGGGCGATGATGTAAAGCATCCCGTAGTCCGTCGTGCGATCGAGCTCGGGGTGCACGGCCTCGAGCTGCTCCTGCAGCTTCGGACCGATGAACAGCGTCTCCGAGAGCTGCGCGGTCGCGCCCGGCGACACCGTCTGCGTCGGGCCGAGTGCGCTGAAACTGAAGGTTCGCCCCTGCACCTGCAGGCGAAACTTGTATCCCAGGTCCTTGGCCGGGATGGCCGCGGCCACGAAGTGGTGCTGCATGGCGGCCAGCCAGCCGTTGGTGACGTCCGCCTGGAAACGGCCATCGTCGTCGTCGTCGATGTCGAGCTTCTGGTAGCGCGTGCCGTCCCAGAGCGCCGGGCCCACGAAGGCATAGCCCTCGACGTCGAACCACGACCGTTCCTGCTCGGGTTGGTCCTTGAGGGCCTGCACGTACGACGCCACCTCGTAGGGCGCGGGACTGCCGTTGCGGACGTCGTATTCGACCTTCACGCGGTAGCTGCCGCGTTCGAACGTGTAGGTCTTGGTGACCGTCACGCCCTGCTCGTTGGTCCAGGTCAACGGCACGCGGATCTGATCGTTGCCCTCCTGCAGCCGGTATTCCCGTGCCTGCGAAGAGAACGTCGCGGCGTGACTGGGGGCGCTGCCGGAAGGCGAGGTCAGGCCGGATTGAAAGAGGTAGACGTGCTGTCCCGGACGGTCCTCGAACAACCGTACGAGTCCAGGCTGGCCTTTACGCTGCGGATACACGAGCAGCTCGGCTCGCGTGAAGGTACCGCCCTTGAGGGCAAGGTCGACGTCGAGAACGTCGGTGACGACCCGCACCTCGTTCCCATCGACACCGGGTGCTTCAGGCCCTGTCGGAACCTGCTGCTCCGCGGTCGGCGCCGATGGCGTTTCACCTGGCTGCTGAGTCGTCGGCGTGCCGGCCTCCGGCACCGAATCGGCGAGGCTGGGTGGCGAGGGGGCCGCAGCGCCTGGCTCCGCGCTGCCCGGCTGCGTGGCGACGGGCGCAGCGGAAGGCGCGTAGTCCCGCTGCCATGCCTGGTAGTTGAGCCAAAGAACGAGCGCGAGCGCCGCCCAGAGGAAGATGCGCTGATTAGCCATTCATTTCGCCATGAAGAGGACCGGCCCGCCCCGTGAGGTGCCCGGCACAGTGCGGATGCATGGGGTCGGGCGACGTGTGTGGTGGAACGGGATCAAAGCCGCCTTCGTGCCACGGGTGGCAGCGAAGCAGGCGCCGCACGACGAGCCAGCTGCCGCGCAGAGCGCCGAAACGCTCGAGCGCTTCCAGCGCGTAGGCAGAGCAGGTCGGATAGAAGCGGCACGTCGGCCCGATCAACGGGCTGAACAGCCAGCGGTAGATCTTTACGAGCGTGAGGAGGAGCGCGCGCATCGGCGAACTATCGTATCGAGGAGCTGTTGCAGGTCCGCGCGCAGCTCCGGAGCCGCCGCGTCACGGGCGGCAGGCCGCGCCGAGACGACGAAGTCCACGGCAGGCAATTCATCCTGGCGCAGGCGGAAGCTCTCGCGAACGAGGCGCCGGATGCGATTGCGCGCCACGGAGTTGCCGACAGCTTTCGCTGCAATCGAGAGTCCGAGCCGCGCGTGGCCGAGCTCGTTCGGAGCCACGACGGCCTGGAAGAGTGCCCGCCCGAAACGTTGCCCGCTTTGATAGACATGATCGAACTCCGCCTTGTCGCGGAGGCGCTGGCGGGCACTGAACGTGAACGACCCGATCGGATCCCCGCGCTGCGCGTCAGGGAATGAGACGCTTGCGACCCTTGGCTCGGCGGCGCGCGAGCACCTTGCGGCCGTTGCGGGTCGCCATGCGGGCGCGGAAGCCGTGAGTGCGCTTGCGACGCACTTTGCTGGGTTGGTAGGTACGCTTCATTGTGTGGATTCTGGGGCGCCGGGCGGCCGCGAAAAAGGCCGCAACGATACGCAGGCGTTCCCGGCCGTGTCAAGAAAAAATGCCGGCGCGTCAAGGACGAGCGCGAGTCACGACGCTCGCTGCGCGCTATCGCTGCCGCAATGGAGCGGGACTTGCACTGCAGTTTTGCACAAGCCGATTTCAGGTAGCGGCACCCCCATCGCCGTTATAGACTTCGCACCCCCTTTTCGAACTGCTCCCCTCAAGGTCCTAAGGACGCGGAGTCGCGCTGGTGGAAGCGTCGCTGTGGAACCGTTGTCTCCGATTGCTCGAATCGGAGGTCCCTGAACAGCAGTTCAACACTTGGGTGCGCCCTCTGCAGGCCGTGGAAGAAAACGGCGTGCTGCGCCTCCTCGCACCCAATCGATTCGTCGTCGACTGGCTGACGCAGAACCTGCGCGGACGCATCGCCGAGCTGATCGGTTCAGTCGCCGACGGCAACACGCCCCAGATCCATCTCGAAGTCGGCTCACGTGCACCCGCGCCCGCACCGACGACAACGTCGACCGCGATCGCCGGCGGCGCAGCTTCGATCGCCGGCAACGGCGTGAAGTCCCGGCGGGGAGAGCCCCTCGTTGTCGGCGGTAGACTCAACCCGGACTTCACTTTCGATAACTTTGTTGAGGGAAAGAGCAACCAACTGGCCCGGGCGGCCGCCAGACAGGTCGCTGCGAACCCAGGCCGGGCCTACAACCCGCTCTTCATCTACGGCGGTGTCGGCCTGGGCAAGACCCATCTGATGCACGCCGTGGCGAATACGATCCGCGAGCGCAACAACAATGCGCGCGTCGCGTACGTGCACTCGGAACGCTTCGTCAGCGACATGGTGAAGGCTCTCCAGCACAACACCATCAACGAGTTCAAGACTGCCTATCGCACGCTCGACGCGCTGCTCATCGACGATATCCAGTTCTTCGCCGGCAAAGACCGTTCGCAGGAAGAGTTCTTCCACACGTTCAACACGCTGCTCGAAGGGCAGCAGCAGGTGATCCTCACCTGCGATCGCTACCCCAAGGAAGTCGATGGTCTCGAAGAGCGCCTGAAGTCGCGCTTCGGATGGGGACTCACGGTGGCGATCGAGCCACCGGAGCTCGAAACCTGTGTCGCGATCCTGATGAGCAAGGCCAGCACCGCGAAGGTCGAGCTGCCGCAGGAAGTCGCCTTCTTCGTCGCCAAGCGGATCCGCTCGAACGTGCGCGAGCTCGAAGGCGCGTTGCGTCGTGTCGTCGCCAATTCGCAGTTCACCGGCCGTCCCATCACGCTCGACTTCGCCAAGGAAGCGCTGCGCGATCTGCTCGCGCTGCAGGACAAGCTGGTCACCGTCGAGAACATCCAGAAGACGGTCGCGGAGTACTACAAGATCCGCGTCGGCGACCTCCTGTCGAAGCGACGCAGCCGCTCGATCGCACGGCCACGCCAGGTGGCGATGGCGCTGGCCAAAGAGCTCACCAGTCACAGCCTGCCGGAAATCGGCGATGCCTTCGGCGGGCGCGATCACACCACCGTGCTGCATGCCTGCAAGCGGATCAAGGAGCTGCGCGAGTCCGAGCTGCGCATGAGCGAGGACTATCAGAACCTGTTGAGAACGCTGGCTGGATGACGGTGGATTCCCTGTGGGTCAAACTGTGGATAAAGTTACCCACAGTTCGATCACAGATTGCCGAGACGATCACAGGGTAAGCGCCCACACGGTTGTGCCGGGCCTAAGTTCCTGACCGATTGGGGATATGTCGGGTTATCCGGCGAAAAGCCCGCGCTTAGTTATTACTGCTACTACTCTAAATAAGAAACTCTGGAATCAGGAGAGACGATGAAGTTCAGCGCGGAACGCGAAGCGATCCTGCAGCCCTTGCAGGCGGTGATCGGCGTCGTCGAACGCCGGCAGACGATGCCGATCCTGGCAAACGTGCTGCTGTCCGCGAAGAACGGGCGGCTGTCCGTGACCGCTACAGATCTCGAGGTCGAGCTCGTCGCAGCCACGCAGGTGAGCATGCAGCAGGGCGGCGACATTACGATTCCCGGCCGCAAGCTCTTGGACATCTGTCGTGCGCTTCCGGAAAAGGTGAACGTGACACTCGCGGTCGATGGCGAGAAGGTCACCGTGCGCGCAGGTCGCAGTCGCTTCACGCTCTCGAGTCTTTCGGCGAGCGAGTTTCCAACCGTCGAAGAAATCAACGCACAACAGACACTGAAGGTCGAACAAGGCGCACTTCGTCGTCTGCTGGATCAAACGCATTTCTCAATGGCTCAGCAGGACGTCCGCTACTACCTCAACGGGATGCTCCTGGAGACCGACGGCACCACGCTGCGTGCTGTGGCGACCGACGGGCATCGCCTGGCGCTCTGCGAAGTGTCGCTGGCGGAAAAAGCCAAGAGCGGCCAGCAAGTGATCGTGCCGCGCAAAGGTGTTTTGGAGCTGCAGCGGATCCTGGGTGCTGAGGGCTCTGTCGAGCTGTCCATTGGCAGCAATCACGTTCGCGCCCAGATCGGCGACATTCGTTTCACTTCGAAGCTGATCGACGGCCGTTTCCCGGAGTACGGCCGCGTTATTCCCGCCTCGCCGCCCAAGTTGATCAAAGCCGACCGTGAATCGCTGAAGCAGGCGCTGCAGCGCACGGCGATCCTCTCGAACGAGAAGTACCGTGGAATCCGGTTGGCCGTGAAGTCGAGTGCGCTGACGATTCAGGCGCACAACCCGGAGCAGGAAGAGGCCGAGGAAGAGTTGGAAGTCACGTACGAGGGCGAAGAGGTGGAGGTTGGCTTCAACGTCAACTATCTGCTCGACGCACTGGGGGCTATTGACGGCACGGACGTCGAGCTCGGGCTGACCGACTCGAACAGCAGCTGCCTGATCCGCGGACCGGCGACTGCCGCGTGCAAGTACGTCGTGATGCCGATGCGGCTTTGACGGCAGGGCGTGGGCCTCAGCCATATTCAGGTCGACGACTTTCGCTGTCTTCGCCGGGCTGAGCTCGAACTCGATTCGCGGCTGACACTCATCAGCGGAGCCAACGGCTCCGGCAAGTCGTCTCTGCTCGAGGCGATGTTCCTCTTGGGGCGCGGCCGATCCTTTCGGACGGCAAAGCTCGAAACGGCAGTGAAGCACGGGGCGGAGCGCCTTCGCGTTGTTGGTGTTGTTTCCAGTGGCGCGCGTGAGGTCACGATCGGCGTTGAAACGGACAACGGTAGCCTCGTCGCCCGCGTGGCCGGTGCGCCCCTGGAAACGCTGGCAGGACTGGCTACCGCCTTCCCAGTGCAAGTGATCGATCCGGGCGTGCACAAGCTGATCGAGGAAGGACCTGTGGGCCGCCGGCGGTATCTGGACTGGGGAGTGTTCCACGTGGAACACGCATACCTCGGGCACTGGCAGCGGCTGCAACGCGTATTGAAGCAGCGAAACGCCGCCCTCAGGACGGGCGCGACGGATGAGACGCTGGATGCCTTCGACCGTGAATTTGCCTCGACGGGCGAAGCGGTCTCAGCGGCTCGTGAGCGATACGCCGAGGTCTTGCTCCCATCGGTGGCGGCTGTGTGCGAGCGGCTGTTGGGAGAGGCGATCTCGTTCCGCTACTCACGCGGATGGCCGGAGGGGATCCGCCTGGAGGAAGCTCTCGCCGCCGCGCGCGAACGCGATCACCGGCGCGGCATGAGCACCGTCGGGCCGCAGCGCGCCGATTTGATCCTGGAGCGATTCGACGCCCCGGTGCGTGTCACCGTTTCGAGAGGGCAGCAGAAGCTGATGGCAGCGGCGATGGTGCTCGGTCAGCTCGGTTTGCACCTTGAGCAGCAGGCCTTGGAGACCACGCTGTTGCTGGACGATCCGGCGGCAGAACTGGACGAAGAACGACTCGCGCGCCTGGTCAGCGAAGTGCGCCGTCTGCGAACACAGCTGGTGATGACGTCGCTCGTTCCGCGCGATTTTCTGGGCACGCCCGGACGATTGTTCCACGTGGAACAGGGCGTTGTAACGCCGATATAATGCGCAACCTGCGGAAAAGGGTCCTCCATGGCTGATAAAGACGTCTACGACTCAAGCAAAATCAAAGTCTTGAAGGGCCTGGATGCGGTGCGAAAACGCCCCGGCATGTACATCGGGGACACGGACGACGGTACCGGCCTTCACCACATGGTTTTCGAGGTCGTCGACAATTCGATCGACGAGGCTCTGGCGGGTCACTGCAATCGCATCGTCGTCACGGTCCACGCGGATGAGTCGATTACTGTCTTCGATAACGGTCGCGGCATCCCCGTTGATATCCATCCGGAAGAGGGCCGTTCCGCCGCGGAAGTGATCATGACGGTCCTGCATTCCGGCGGGAAATTCGACGACAGCTCGTACAAGGTCTCTGGTGGCTTGCACGGAGTCGGCGTCTCCGTGGTCAACGCGCTATCCGAATACCTGGTCTTGAGCATCGCCCGCGATGGGAAGCTGCACGAGCAACACTACCGTCTGGGCGAGCCGGTGGCCCCATTGGCGCCTGTAGGCGCAACAACTGAGCGTGGCACGACCATCAGGTTTAAGCCCAGCGCAACGATCTTCACGAATATCGCGTTCAACTACGACCTCCTGGCCAAACGCCTGCGTGAGCTGTCGTTCCTCAACTCGGGTGTCCGCATCGAGTTGGTCGACGAGCGCGAGGAGAAGAAGGACGTCTTCGAATACCAGGGTGGCATCGAAGCCTTCGTGAAATACCTCAACCGCAGCCGCACGCCGATCCACGAAACCACCTTCGCGTTTCGCGGCGACCAGGGCGGCGCCGTGGTCGAGGTGGCGATGCAGTGGAACGACTCCTACCAGGAGAGCATGTTCTGCTACACGAACAACATTCCGCAGAAGGACGGCGGGACGCACCTGGCTGGCTTTCGCAGCGCGCTGACGCGCACGCTCAACAGCTACATCGAGAAGGAAGCGTACGCAAAGAAGGAAAAAGTCCTGACGACCGGCGACGACGCGCGTGAAGGGCTCACGGCGATTCTGTCGGTGAAGCTGCCGGATCCGAAGTTCTCTTCGCAGACCAAGGACAAGCTGGTCTCGAGTGAAGTCAAAGCGATCGTCGAATCGGCGGTCGCGGCACGCCTCGAAGAATTCCTGCTGGAGCATCCGCAGGACGCTCGCAACATCGTCGCGAAAATCATCGAGGCCGCGCGTGCGCGCGAGGCGGCTCGCAAGGCCCGCGAGATGACTCGGCGCAAGGGCGCCCTGGATTTCGCCGGCCTGCCGGGAAAGCTGGCCGACTGCCAGGAGAAGGATCCCGCGCTATCGGAGATGTTCCTGGTCGAGGGTGACTCGGCCGGCGGCTCGGCGAAACAGGGACGCGATCGCCGGACCCAGGCCATCCTGCCTTTGAAGGGCAAGATCCTGAACGTCGAGAAGGCGCGATTCGACAAGATGCTCTCATCCGCCGAGGTTGGCACCCTGATCACCGCACTTGGCTGCGGGATCGGGCGAGATGACTTCGATATCGCGAAACTTCGCTACCACCGCATCATCATCATGACCGACGCGGACGTCGACGGCTCCCACATCCGCACCCTGCTGTTGACGTTCTTCTACCGGCAGATGCCGGAGCTCATCGAGAAAGGGCACATCTACATCGCTCAGCCGCCGCTGTTCAAAGTGAAAAAGGGCAGGCAGGAGCAGTACGTGAAAGACGATGCCGAATTGCGGCAGCTGCTGCTCAACTCGGCGATCGACGAGGCAGCTCTGCACGTCACGGCCGGCGCACCGCCGCTGCAGGGCGCGGGGCTCGAAACGCTTGCCCGTCGCAACAGCGAAGTGCAGGCAATCATCGAGCGCTGGGCGCGGCGCTACGACCAACACGTCCTCGAGCAAATGTTGTACCTGCCTGAGCTCAACGCAGCTGTGTTCGAGAGCGTCGACGCGCTGCGCGATTTCTCGAATGCGCTCCAGCTGCGCCTCAACGCGCTCGACGATGCAACGCGTACGTACCAGGTCAGCGTGCACACGGGGAGCGACGGCGTGCCGACGCGCATCGACGTGCAGCGCACCGAGCACGGACTCAGCACGGTGAAGCACATCCAGCGCGAGTTTTTCGATTCGGCCGAATACCGGCGCATCGCGGATTTCGGTCGCACGCTCGCCGACCTCATCGGCCCGGGCGCGGTCGTGCGCAAGGGCGAGCAGCAACACGAGGTCGCAAGCTTCAAGGAAGCGATGGGCTGGCTGATCGAGCAGGCGCGCAAGGGCCAGACGATCCAGCGCTACAAAGGCCTCGGCGAGATGAATCCCGAGCAGCTCTGGGAGACGACGATCAACCCCGAGACGCGCCGCCTGATGCAGGTGAAGATCGAGGACGCAGTGGCGGCCGACGACATCTTCACCACGTTGATGGGCGACCAGGTGGAGCCGCGCCGCGAGTTCATCGAGAAAAACGCGCTGGCGGTGGCGAACCTGGACGTCTAGCGCCGCCGAAGCGCTTCGCTAGCGCGCCTGCGTCTGTGCGAGCTCTGCGACTTTCGCTTCGATCCAGCGCTGCACGCGCTCGTTGAGCGCGCGCGGCGCGTCGCCGTGCGCCTCGATCGCCGGCCCGATCACCACGCGAATCGTGCCGGGTTTCTTGAGCAGGCCGCGGCGCGGCCAGTAGTACCCCGCATCGTGTGCGACCGGGATGATCTTGCGTCCCGTGTCCGTGGCCAGCAGCGCACCGCTGATGCCGTACTTGCGAGTCTGTCCCGGCGGCATGCGCGTGCCCTCGGGAAAAATCACGATCCACTGGCCGGCGTCCAGCAGGCGCTTGCCCTGCTCCAGCACCTGATTCACTGCCGCGTGGCCCGCGCCGCGGTCGATCGCGATCGGCTTCATCAGCCATAGCGCCCAGCCCACGAACGGCAGCCACATCAGCTCGCGTTTGAATACCCACGACTGCGGCGGGAACACGGTCATCTGCGCGATCGTTTCCCAGGACGAGGAGTGCTTCCACATGGAAATGTGGTTGTCCGCCGGGATGTTCTCGGCGCCCTCGACGACGTAATGCAGGCCGCAGAGCGCGCCGAGCAGCCAGAGGTTCGAGTGAGCCCACCCCAGCGCGAGGGCGAAGCGCACGCGATAGCCGAAGAGCGCCGAGAGGACGATCAGCAGCGAGAAGAACGGCGTGGAGACGAACAGGTAGACCGTGAACAGCAGCGAGCGCACCAGCTGCATCGTCGGCTACCCCGGCAGGCGAGACAGATCGGCGGTGCGCAGGAACAGCTGACGCAGCTCGCTCAGTAACGCCAGGCGGTTGCCGCGCAAATCGGCGTCCGGATCCATCACCATCACGGTGTCGAAAAAACGGTCCACGGGCTCGCGCAGGTTGGCGAGCCGCTGCAGGGCATCGCTGTAACGACGCTGCTCGAGCAGGGGCTCGACGTCGGGGCGCAGCGCCTGCAGCGACGCGTACAGGTTCTTTTCCGCATCGATGCCTAGCAGGTCCGATCGGATCGCCGGCGCGGGCACGGCCTCGGACTTGCGCAGGATGTTCGCGATGCGTTTGTTGGCGGCCGCGAGGCTCGATGCCGCATCGAGTGCGAGGAATGCGGCGAGCGCGCGCAGCCGGGCGTCGAAGTCGAGCGGTGAGGCCGGACGCGTCGCGAGCACCGCGTCGAACATCTCGGTCGTCACCGCGATGCCGCCGCGTGTGGCGACGTCCGCGTCGAGGTAGTAGGCGCGCAATCGCTCCATAATGTAGCTGTAAACGTCCTCAATACGCTCCCTCGGCGCCTTATCGTCGCTGCCCGAAGCTACTTTAGGGCGACTTTCAGCGCCGGCCGGCACCTGCCGGCTCTCCGCCTGCTCGCGGAGCAGGGTGAGCACGCGCTCGATGAGCGACGGGAGGTCGAGGTCGAGCCGCGCTTCGACCGAGATTCTCAGGATGCCCAGGGCGGCTCGCCGCAGCCCGAAGGGATCACGAGTACCGGTCGGCTTCTCGTCAATCGAAAAGATGGCCGCAATGGTGTCGATCCGGTCGGCGAGGGCGACGGCCTGGGAAACACCGGCATGCGGCAGCGCGTCTCCCGCGAAGCGCGGCCAGTAGTGCTCCTCGATCGCCGCGGCGACCTGCGGATCCTCGCCGTCGTGCCGTGCGTAGTAGCGACCCATCGTGCCCTGCAACTCGGGAAACTCACCGACCATCGCCGTGAGCAGATCCGCCTTGCAGAGCTCTGCCGCGCGCGTGGCGCGCTCGGCGTTGGCCCCGATCCGCCGTGCGATCTCACCCGCCAGCTGGCGCACGCGTGCGCTCTTGTCGCCCAGCGAGCCGAGCTTGGTCTGGAAGGTGACGCGGGCCAGTCCTGCGACGCGCGCATCGAGGCGCTGGCGCCGATCCGAGTCGAAGAAGAATGCGGCGTCCGCGAGGCGCGGCTTCACGACCCGCTCGTTGCCGGCACGGACCTGCGCGGGATCGCGACTCTCGATGTTCGCCACCGCGACAAAGCGGGCGAGCAGCGGGCGCGTCCGCAGGACGCCGGCGCCCTGCGCTTCGCTGTCCCGTTGCAAAGGCTGCTCGGCGCCCGTCGCTTCCTGTATCGGGAAGTACCGCTGATGATCCTGCAGGGTTGCGATCAGCACCTCGCGCGGCAGCTCGAGAAACCTCGTGTCGAACGCTCCGGTGAGGGGCACCGGCCATTCCACGAGCGAAGTGACTTCGTCGAGCAGCGCATCTTCGGCGAGGGCCTCGCCGCCCGCCGCCTGCGCCGCGGCGATGACGCCGCTGCGAATACGCTCGCGGCGCTCGGCAAAGTCGGCAACGACGAAACCGCGTTTGCGCAAGGTGCCGACGTAGCTCGCCGGACTCGCGATGCGAATGGGTTTCGGCGCGTGAAAGCGATGACCGTAAGTCAGGTTCCCGGGGACGAGGCCGAGAATCCGGCCGGGCAGCACGTCCTTGCCGAAGAGGACCAGCACCCAGTGCACGGGACGCACGAATTCGACGTTGTTCGAGCCCCAGCGCATGCGCTTGGGGATGGGTAGGGCGTCGAGGGAGCTCTGCACGATGCCGACGATCAGATCGTGCGCCATCCCGCCGGGGCGACGGCCGCGGTAGAAGAGGAATTCACCCTTTGGTTCCTGCACGCGCTGGAGCGCGTCGACGGCCGTGCCGCAGGATTCCGCGAACGCGAGGGCCGCCCGGGTCGGCTGGCCCGCCGCACCGAACGCGGCCTTGACCGGCGGTCCGCGGCGATTGATTTCGATCTCGGGTTGCTGCTCGGCGACTGCTTTCACGTGTACGGCGAGGCGCCGTGGCGTGGCAAATCTCTGCGCCTTCCCATGCTTGAGGGTGGCTTCGCCGAGACCCTTCAGGATTCCGGCCAGGAACGCGTCGGCAAGCTCTGGCAGAGCGAGCGGCGGCAGCTCCTCGCTGCCAATTTCCACGAGCAGGTCGCGACGACTCATGCGGCCACTTCGCCGGCGCGGCTTCGCGCCAGCATCGGGAATCCAAGCGCCTCGCGGCTCGCGTAGTACGCCTGCGCCACACCGCGTGCCAGTGTGCGCACCCGCAGGATGAAGCGTTGCCGCTCGGTCACCGAGATCGCACGTCGCGCGTCGAGGAGATTGAAGGTGTGGGAAGCCTTGAGCACCTGTTCGTACGCGGGCAACGGCAGCTTCGCGGCGAGCAGCTCGCCGCACACCCGTTCGTGCGCGTCGAATTGCTGAAAGAGCAGGGCAGTATCGGCGTGCTCGAAGTTATACGCGGACTGTTCTACCTCGTTCTGGTGAAACACGTCGGCGTACGTGACCCGCCCCAGCGGGCCGTCGGTCCAGACGACGTCGTACACACTCTCGACACCCTGCAGGTACATCGCGAGCCGCTCGAGGCCGTAGGTGATCTCGCCGGTCACCGGCTTGCAGTCCAGGCCTCCCGCCTGCTGAAAGTAAGTGAACTGCGTGATCTCCATGCCGTTCAACCAGACCTCCCAGCCGAGGCCCCACGCGCCCAGCGTGGGCGATTCCCAGTTGTCCTCGACGAAGCGGACGTCGTGCGTGAGCGGGTCGATGCCGAGCGAACGCAGCGAACCGAGATAGCGGTCGAGGATGTCGTCGGGAGACGGTTTGATCACGACCTGGAACTGGTAGTAGTGCTGCAGCCGGAACGGATTCTCGCCGTAGCGACCATCGGTGGGCCGGCGGCTCGGCTGGACGTACGCGGCGCTCCACGGCTCCGGGCCGATCGAGCGCAGGAAGGTTCCGGTGTGAAACGTCCCCGCGCCGACCTCCATGTCGTGCGGCTGCAGAATCACGCAGCCCTGGTCCGCCCAGTAGCGCTGCAGCGCAAAAATGAGGTTCTGAAAGGTCCGCGGAACGGCGGCTTGGGTACGCGACGGCATGCGGCTCCCTGACGCGGCAGGCCCTTGATCCAAAAGGCCGCGAGTATACCCATCGACACGGCCTGCGCTACGGACGCGACGAGCGCCCAATGTTGCGCTATCTTGGTGCACGACTGACCACCACCGGTTGCGAATCAGAGGGGAGGCCGAAGAGGTGCACAGCTCTGGTGCAAACGGACTCGTCTCACGCACTGAAACGGTGCGACACCCGCGACCCGATGCTTGGAACTCATTGATTTTGCTCAAAACCCCGCTGGCACGAATTCTGCTCTGGCGATGGCCCTCGAGGCAGTCGCCACGGCCGGTTGGCCGCGCCCGCTGTCCGCCCAACAATTTCCACCGAAGGAGCCCGCGCTCATGACGCCCGCTGAAGTGCTGAAGCTGATGAAAGAGAAAGAAGTGAAGTTCGTCGATCTGCGCTTCACCGACACGCGCGGCAAGGAACAGCACGTCAGCGTTCCTGGCCACGTCATCGACGAAGACTTCTTCAGCGACGGCAAGATGTTCGACGGCTCGTCGATCGCCGGCTGGAAGGGCATCAACGAGTCCGACATGATCCTGATGCCCGACGCCGCCACCGCGGTCGTCGATCCCTTCTTCGAAGAAACCACGCTGCTGCTTCGCTGCGACGTCGTCGAGCCGGCGACTATGCAGGGCTACGAGCGCTGCCCGCGTTCCCTCGGCAAGCGCGCCGAGGCCTATCTCAAGTCGACCGGGATCGCCGACGGCGCGCTGTTCGGACCGGAGAACGAATTCTTCATCTTCGACAGCGTGCGCTTCGGCAACGAGATGCGCGGCTCGTTTTACCAGATCGATTCCGTGCAGGGCGCGTGGAACTCCGGCAGCGAATACGACGGCGGCAACAAGGGGCATCGTCCGGGCGTCAAGGGCGGATATTTTCCGGTGCCGCCGGTCGATGCGTTCCAGGATGTGCGCTCGGCGATGTGCCTCGCGCTCGAGGAGCTGGGCTGCAAGGTCGAGGTGCATCACCACGAAGTGGCGACGGGCGGACAGTGCGAGATCGGCGTCGGCGCCGGCGGCCTGGTGAAGAAGGCCGATCAGGTGCAGATCCTCAAGTACGCCGTGCACAACGTCGCGCATGGCTACGGCAAGACTGCGACCTTCATGCCCAAGCCGCTCGTGGGCGACAACGGCAGCGGCATGCACGTGCACCAGTCGCTGCAGAAGGAGGGTAAGGCGTTGTTCGCGGGCGATCGCTACGGTGGCCTGTCGGATCTGGCGCTCTACTACATCGGCGGCATCATCAAGCACGCCAAGGCGCTGAACGCCTTCACCAACGCCGGCACCAACAGCTACAAGCGGCTGGTCCCGGGATTCGAAGCCCCTGTGATGCTCGCGTACTCGGCGCGCAACCGCTCGGCGTCCATCCGGATTCCCTGGGTGTCGAACCCGAAAGCACGGCGCATCGAGGTGCGCTTCCCGGATTCCAGCGCCAACCCGTACTTCGCGTTTGCCGCGATGATGATGGCCGGGCTCGACGGCATCCAGAACAAGATTCATCCGGGCGATCCGGCGGACAAGGATCTGTACGACCTGGAGCCCGAGGAAGCGAAGGACATTCCGACCGTGTGTCACTCGCTCGACATGGCGCTCGAGCACCTGGACAAGGATCGGGAGTTCCTCACGCGCGGCGGCGTCTTCACCAACGATGTGATCGACGCCTACATCGGCCTCAAGATGCAGGAGGTCACGCGCTTTCGGATGAGCACGCACCCGGTCGAGCTGGAGCTGTACTACAGCTGCTAGCCCGAACTGACGATCGTGGCAACGACAGCGAGAGCCCCGCGGGAGGCGGCGAGGGAAGGCCTCGCCACCGCCCTGCGTGCGCCAGTGCACAGACCCCGCGGTGCGTTTTTGTCTGCCATGGAAGATCGGGCTATGCTCTGGCCCCATGCGCGGAAAACTGGCATCGCTGGCAGTGCTGACCCTCGTCGCGATCGCGACGAGCCCGGCGGCAACGCTCTACCGTTGGGTGGACCGCGACGGCGTGGTGCATTACTCCGACCGTCCGCAGCCCGGCGCCACGCAGGTCGAGTTGCAGAGCGCCCAGACGTTCTCCGCGCAGCAACCGGCGGCGGCCACGCCGAGGCAAACGTCGAACCGCGCGCAGCCTGCGGCGGTGCCGTACGACAACCTCGATCTGTGGAAGCCGCAGGAGAACGAGGTCTACACCAATTCCGCCAATCGCATCGACGTGCGCCTGCGCCTCGAGCCGGAACTGCAGGCCGGTCACGCGATCTGGCTCTATCTCGACGGCAAGCGGGTCGACGGCCTGCCGACCTCGGGCGAAGAATTCACCGTGGACAATGTCTGGCGTGGCACGCACACGCTGTACGCGATCGTCGCCGATCGCAGCGGCGCGCCGGTCGCTCGCAGCCAGAGCGTCAATTTCACGATGCAGCAGGCTTCGCTGCTGTCGCCCGGCCGCGCGCGCCAGACCGCGCCCGCGCCTGCCCCCGCTCCGGCGCCTGCCGGGCCACGCAGCAACTAACGCGCTCCTCTTCGCCTCGCACGCAGCGGCCTGCCCATGGCCGTTGATCGCGCACGGCTGTTCGCCATTCCGGCGCTCGATGCGCAGGAACTGCTCGACGCGCTGAGTACGGGCGTGATCGTGCTCGGCGACGAGCTGCGCATACTGTCGATCAACTCCGCTGCGCAGAACCTCCTGGGCATGAGTCACAACCAGGTGCGCGGCCGCGGTCTCGGCGAGCTGCTGCGCGCGCCCGAGGCCTTCCACCAAACCCTGACGCGAGCCCTGCTCAACGGCGAGCCGTGCGCACTGCGCGAGGTAGCCATCCAGCCTCTGCTCGGCAGCGGCGAAGAGCGCATCGCCGACGTGTTCGCCACGCCGCTCGATGCACCGCACCCGGCGCGCCGGCTGCTGGTGGAAGTGAGCGATGCCACGCAACGCCATCGCATCACACGCGAGAACGCCTTGCTCGCGCAGCTGGGCGGCAGCCGCCTGATGGTTCGCAAGCTCGCGCACGAGATCAAGAATCCGCTCGGCGGCCTGCGTGGCGCCGCACAGCTCCTCGAGCGCCAGCTCAAGGATCAGTCGATGCGCGAGTACACGGAGGTCATCATCAGCGAAGCGGATCGCCTCGCGGCGCTGGTCGATTCCATGCTCGGTCCGACGCGCGTCCCGCAGAAGGAACCGCTGAACGTGCACGAGCTGTGCGAGCACGTGTACCACCTGCTGCGCAGCGAGGCCACGGCCACCGTGCTGATCGAACGCGACTACGATCCGAGCCTGCCCGGCATCTCCCTCGACCGCCACCAGATCATCCAGGCGATGCTCAACCTCGCACGCAACGCGTTGCAGGCGATCGCGGGGCGCGGCCGCATCGTGCTGCGCACTCGCGTGCTGGTCGGCCAGAGCATCGGGTCGGTGCGACACCGGCTCGTTGCCAGCATCCAGGTCGAGGACGACGGTCCCGGTGTCGCGCCCGAAGTGCGCGACACCCTGTTTTATCCGCTGGTCACGGGCCGCCAGGAGGGTACCGGCCTCGGCCTCGCGGTCGCACAGGACCTCGTCACTCGCCACGGCGGCCTGATCGAGTTCGACAGCGAACCCGGCCGCACCCAATTCACCATCCTGCTACCCATCGAGAACGGCAATGGCTGAGGCACGCTCGCTGAACGTGTGGCTGGTAGACGACGACGCGTCCATCCGCTGGGTGCTCGAACGCGCGCTGCGCCAGAGCGGCATGCACGCCAAGGCGTTCGAACAGGCGGACGGCGTGCTCGACGCGCTGCGCGCAGAGTCGCCGGACGTTCTGATCACGGACATCCGCATGCCGGGCCGCAGTGGCCTGGACCTGTTGCGCGAGATCCATGGCGCGCGCCCGCGCCTGCCGGTGATCGTGATGACGGCCCATTCGGATCTCGACAGCACGGTCGCTGCCTACCAGGGCGGCGCATTCGAATACCTGCCGAAGCCGTTCGACATCGACCATGCCCTCGACCTCGTGCGGCGCGCCGCGCATCAGGGCGCGAACGCCGCGCTCGCCGAGCCGGACGTGCGCGCGATCCCGGAGATCATCGGCCAGGCCCCGGCGATGCAGCAGGTGTTTCGGGCCATCGGCCGCCTGTCGCGCTCGAGCATGACCGTGCTGATCACGGGCGAATCCGGCACCGGCAAGGAACTGGTTGCACGCGCCCTGCACCGCCACAGCCCGCGCGCCGGCGGACCCTTCATCGCGCTCAATACCTCGGCATTCACCGCCGAACTGCTCGAGTCCGAGCTGTTCGGTCACGAGAAAGGCGCATTCACCGGCGCCGACAGCTTGCGGCGCGGGCGCTTCGAGCAGGCGGACGGCGGCACGCTGTTCCTGGACGAAATCGGCGACATGTCGCCGGCGCTGCAGACCCGCCTGTTGCGCGTGCTCGCCGAGGGCGAGTTCTACCGCGTGGGCGGACAGATTCCCATCAAGGTCGACGTGCGCGTGATCGCCGCGACTCACCAGGACCTCGAAAGCCGCGTGGCCGGTGGCTCGTTCCGCGAGGACCTGTTGCACCGCCTGAACGTGATCCGCATCGGCATTCCGCCGCTGCGCGAACGACGCGAAGACATTCCAGAGTTGCTGCGTCACTACCTGCAGGTGGCGGCGCAGGAGCTCGGCGTCGAATCCAAGACGCTGGCCGCGGCCGCCGAGCAGCTGCTGGTCGCGAGCGACTGGCCCGGCAACGTGCGACAGCTCGTGAACGCCTGTCGCAGGCTCACGGCCCTCGCGCCCGGGCGCGAGATCAAGGCGGCCGACGTTCCCGTGGACCTCGGTGGCGCTACGCCGCCGCGGCCCGGCGTCTCCGACTGGACGCAGATGCTTGCGACCTGGGCTGCGCGCCAGCTCGAAGCAGGCGCCCGGCGGCTGCTCGACGATTCCCTGCCAGAGTTCGAGCGCACGCTCATTCGCGCGGCGCTCACGCATTCCGGCGGCCGGCGACAGGACGCTGCGCGCCTGCTCGGCTGGGGACGGAACACGCTGACGCGCAAGATGCGCGAGCTGGGAATGGACGACTGACGATCTCGCGGGCCCCGCTATAATCCGGGTTCGCTCCCCACCGGCGGGCCGCATGAACGACCTCGAGCGCTTACTGGAAATGGAATTCCTGGGCAACGACGTGCTCGACTGGGCGCTGGCGCTCGGTGCCTTCCTGATCACGTTCACTCTCCTGCCGCTCATCCGCGGCTACATCGGTGCGCTGCGCAAGCGCAAGCCGGTCCACCAGCACGCCGCGCTCGATCTCGCCGCTGTGCTGGTAACCCGCACGTCGCGCCTGTTCCTCGTGGTCGTGGCGCTCTGGGCGGGTGCGCAGTTCCTCGAAATGCCGGCGCGCGTCGCTCGCATCGTCGATCGCGTGATGCTGATCGTCTGGTGGCTGCAGGTCGGTCTCTGGCTGATGTGGGGCGCCACGTACCTCATCGACCGGCGGCGCGGCGTGGACTTCGAGCGCGCCGATCACGGCGTCGCGGGCTCCATCGACATCATTCACTTCGTGGTGCGGCTGGCCATCTGGGCCGTCGTGCTGCTGGTCGCGCTCGACAACCTGGGTATCGAGGTCACCACGCTGGTCGCGGGCCTGGGGATCGGCGGCATCGCCGTGGCGCTCGCGGTGCAGAACGTGCTCGGCGACCTGTTCGCTTCGCTGTCCATCACCTTCGACAAGCCCTTCGTGGTCGGCGATGTCCTGGCGATCGACAAGGACGTGGGTACGGTCGAGCAGATCGGTGTCAAGAGCACCCGCCTGCGCAGCGTGGACGGCGAACAGATCGTCATTTCCAATGCCGACCTGCTCAAGGCGCGGCTGCACAACTTCGGGCGACTGTACGAGCGGCGCGTGCTGTTCACGATCAGCGTGCGCTACGAGACGCCGCTCGACGTCGTGCGCAGCATTCCCGGGCTGCTGGCCGACATCGTCCGCGAGCAGATGCGCGTGCGCTTCGATCGCAGCCATTTCGTGCGCTACAGCGAGTTCGCGCTGGTGTTCGAGACGGCGTACTACGTGCTGGACGCCAACGGCACGCTGGCCCTCGACATCCAGCAGGCGATCAACCTGCGCATCTTCGAGGAGTTCGGCGAGCGCGGCATCGCGTTCTCGTATCGCGAGCGGCAGCTGCCGCCCGAAGCGGCGGCCGAATAGGCGGCGCAAGCGGCAGGGCGAAGGCCTAGGCGGGAACGCGAAAGCCCTGCTGGCGCCAGGCCTCGTAGAGCACCAGCGCCACCGCGTTCGAAAGGTTCAGGCTGCGGTTCCCGGCCAGCATGGGAATGCGCGCCACGCGGGCGGCGTCGAAGGTCGCGAGCACGTCCGCGCGCAGGCCGCGTGTTTCCGAGCCGAAGAGCATCGCATCGCCCTCGCGCCACTCGACCTCGCTGTAGCAGCGCCGGCCGCTGGTCTCGATCGCGAAGATGCGGGCATCGCCGAGCGCGGCGCGACACGCGTCAAAGCTGGGGTGCACCGCGACGCGTGCGGCATCGTGGTAGTCGAGGCCCGCCCGGCGCAGGCTGCGCTCCTCGAGGTCGAAGCCGAGCGGTTCGATGAGGTGCAGCGTGGCGCCGGTGTTGGCGCACAGGCGGATGATGTTGCCGGTGTTGGGAGGAATCTCCGGCTCGCATAGAATCACGTGCATGGCGGCGCAACCCGATAACGTGCAGAACCCGCTCGCGGTCGACTTCTGCGGCCTCGCGTTCAGCTCGCCGATCGTGCTGTTGTCGGGCTGCGTGGGGTTCGGCGAAGAGTACACGCGCGTCGCCGGCTTCTCCAACCGCGACGTCGGCGCCATCGTTCTGAAGGGCACGACGCTCGCGCCGCGCCTGGGCAATCCGCCGCATCGGCTGTGCGAGACGCCGATGGGCATGCTCAACGCCATCGGGCTGCAGAACCCCGGCGTGGCGCACGTCGTGGAGCACATCCTGCCCGGGCTCGATTTCACGGAGACACGCTTCATCGCCAACGTGTGCGGCTCCACCATCGAGGAGTACGCCGAGGTGGCGCGGCGCTTCGACGATTCCTCGATCGACGCGATGGAGATCAACATCTCCTGCCCGAACGTCAAGGAAGGCGGCGTCGCCTTCGGCAACTATCCCGAAATGTCTGCGCGGGTGGTGGCCGCGTGCCGGCGCGTGACGCGCAAGCCGCTCATCACCAAGCTCTCGCCGAACCAGACCGACATCCGCGAGAACGCGCGCCAGTGCATCGACGCCGGCAGCGACGCACTCGCGGTCATCAATACGATCATGGGAATGGCGATCGACGTGCGCACACGGCGCCCGGTGATCGGCAACATCCAGGGCGGACTGTCGGGGCCGGCGATCAAACCGATCGCGCTGCTCAAGGTCCACCAGGTGTACGAGGTCGCCGGTCCGCGCAACATCCCGATCATCGGGCAGGGCGGCATCACCAGCGCGACGGACGCCATCGAATTCATGGTGGCGGGCGCGAGCGCCGTCGGCGTCGGCACCGCGTTGTTCTATGAGCCGCTCGCGTGTCGCCAGATCAACGCGGGGATCGCCGGTTACCTGCGCGAGCACGGCATGAAGAGCGTGAGCGAGCTCGTCGGCTCGCTGCGCACGGGCAAGGATACGCAGGACACTCCGCTCGCGGGCTGATGGGCCAGCTCCCTCAGTCGGTTTCGGCGCGGATCTCGCGCGCCATCAGTTCCTGGACGGCGTCGCGCACCGCGAGGCCTTCGTACAGCACGCGATAGGTGACGTCGCAGATCGGCATTTCGACGGCCTCGCGCGCGGCGACGGAGTGAACGGCGCGCGCGGCGTGATAGCCCTCGACGACCTGGTCGATGCCGGCGAGTGCCTCCGACACGGTCTTGCCCGTTGCAATCGCGAGGCCGAAGCGCCGGTTGCGCGACTGGTTGTCGGTGCAGGTGAGCACCAGGTCGCCGAGGCCGGCGAGCCCCATGAACGTTTCGCGCTGCGCGCCCAGCGCCTCGCCGAGCCGCGTCATCTCCGCCAGGCCGCGCGTGATCAGCGCAATGCGCGTGTTCGCGCCGAACCCCATGCCGTCAGCGATGCCGGCGCCGATCGCGAGTACGTTCTTCACTGCGCCGCCGACCTCGACGCCGACGATGTCGGTCGAGGTGTAGGCGCGAAAGTTGAGCCCCGAGATGCTGCGCGCGATGGCCGAGGCGAATGCCTCATCCGGTGACGCCACGGCTATGGCCGTGGGCAGTCCGGCGCCGACTTCACGCGCGAACGTCGGCCCCGAAAGCACGGCGATCGGCCAATCTGCGCCCAGGACCTGGCGTGCGACCTGGTTGGGAAGCAGGCCGGTGGTCTGCTCGAAACCCTTCGTCGCCCACGCCAGGCGCATGCCGGCCTGCAGCCTGCCGCGCACGGCCTGCAGCAAGGGACGGAACGCGTGGCTCGGAACCGCGATCAGGACGTCGCGTGCCCCGTGGAGCGCGGCATCGAGAAGGCTCTCGACCTGCAGGCTGTCGGGGAAGGGCGAATCGGGAAGGTAGCGGCGGTTGACGCGATCGCGCGCCAGCGCTTCGAGCTGGCCGGAATCACGCCCCCAGAGCCGCACCGGCCGACCGGTGCGTGCAAACTGGATCGCGAGCGCTGTGCCCCACGAGCCGGCGCCGAGAACCGCGATCGGCTCGACGCCCGGCTGCTTGCGAATCGCCACCATGCTGCCACCTCGGGCGACCGTGGGGCCGGTGCCGCCGCTCGGTCTGCGCGGTCAGTTGACCGCGGGGGCTGGTGCGGCCTGCCCTGCCTGGGCCGCCATGGAACGCTCGAACAGCGATTCGAAATTCACCGGGGGCAGCAGGAATTGCGGGAAACCGCCCTGCGTCACGAGCTCGGAGCACGCGGCCCGCGCATACGGAAAGAGCACGCCCGGGCAGACGCTGCCGATGATCTTCTTGAGGTCGTCCGGTGCGCAGTTGCGCACCAGGAACAGGCCCGCCTGCTTGAGCTCGACGAGGTAGGCGACCTTCTCACCCACCTTGGCTTCCACCGTCACCGTCAGCACGACTTCGCGCAGCTCCGGCGCGACTTCGCTGCTGGTGGTGTTGAGGTTGAGCGAGAACTTGGGATTCCATTCCGCGGCCGGGATGCGCGGCCCGTTTGGCGCTTCGTACGAGCAGTCCTTGAGATAAATCTGCTGCAGGATGAGCTGCGGCTGTTGGTCTGCCGGCGTCGCGGCGGCTGCCGCACCGGGCGTTGCGTTGTCAGTCATGACGTCTCCTTCACCAAGCTGTCCAGTTCGCCCGATCGCTCGAGCGCATAGAGTTCCTCGTAGCCCCCGACGTGCCGGGAGCCGACGAATATCTGCGGCACGCTGCGCAGTCCGCTGCGCGCAACCATCTCGGCGCGCGCGTCGGCGTCATCCGCGTCGACTTCACGAAACGCAATTCCCTTGCGCTCGAGCAGCGCCCGGGCCCTGGCGCAGTAGCCGCACCATCCCGCGCTGTACATCACCACGTCAGCCGCCATTGATCCTTCTGCGCGCGCCGGTCCCGAGGTCACTGCTTGCCTTTGCCCGCGCCCGCAGTCGCACCGCGGACCAGGGGCAGGTTGTCCTGGCGCCACGCGCCCAGGCCGCCACGCAGATTGAAAACCTTGGCGAAGCCGAGCTTCGACAGCTCGCGCGCCGCGGCGCCGCCCTGCATGCCGGTGTCGCAACAGACGATGACCGGCTTCTCGCGGAACTTCTTCAGCTGCTCGGCGCTCGCCGCCAGCTCGCCCGGCGCGATGTTGCGTGCCTCGCCGATGTGCCCGGCGTCGTACTGCGCCTTGTCACGCACGTCGATGACCACACCGCCCTGGTTGATCAGCCGGACCGCCTCGTTGGGCGCGACACCCGCGAAGTCTTGAATTCGCGCGCGCATCTCGGAGACGATCACCACCGCCAGCATCAGCGCGGCGGCCGAAACCAGGTAGGGATGATTGCCGGCGAATTCGATCAGTTGTTGCATGCCAACCTTCGGAAAAAGGGCCGCGAGTATAGCAGCGAAGTCAGCCGCTTACCTGTGGGCGCTGGCTCTCGCAGCCACGCTGGTGCAGGCCGCGGACGAGGCCGGCACTGAGGCGGATCTGCGCAAGGTCCGGGCCCAGATCGCCGAGCTGCAGAAGGCAATCCGCCGCAGCACCACCGAGAGGGACAACCTGGCGGCGCGGTTGCGCGATGCCGAGACCTCCGTCGCGGCGGCGCGCCGCAAGCTCGACGAGACGCGTACCGAGCGCAGCGCGAGCGAGCAGCGCCGGCAGGAGCTGGAGCGGGACAAGGCGCGCAGCGAACGGGTGCTGCAGGATGAGCGGGAAGCGCTGGCTGGGCAGCTGCGCGCTGCCTACACCGTGGGCCGCGACGAGCACCTCAAGCTACTGCTGAATCAGCAGGAACCTGCGCAGCTCGGTCGCATGCTCGTCTACTACGGCTATTTCGGTCGCGCCCGCGCGGATCAGATCGCCACGATTCGCGCGGAGCTCGCACGCCTGCAGGAGCTGGCGGCCGCGCTGGAAGAACAGACCCGGCAGCTTGCGGTGCTCGAGGAACGGGCACGTGCCGAGTTGGCGGAATTGCAGGGCGCGCGGCGCGATCGCGGGCGGGTGCTGACCGAACTGGACCGCAAGCTCAAGGGCCGCGTCGCCTCGCTCGCCAAGCTGCAGCGCGAGGAGAGCACGCTCGAGAAACTGCTCGCGGACCTGCGCCGGGTGATGTCCGATTTCCCGCTGAACAGCGCAGAGCCCTTCGAGCGCGCCAAGGGCAAGCTGGCCTGGCCGCTGAGCGGACGCCTGATGGCGGACTTCGGGCAGCGCCGCGTGGGCGGCGTCAACTGGCGCGGAGTCATGCTGGCGGCGGAACGCGGCGCTCGCGTGCGGGCCGTGTACTACGGGCGCGTGATTTATGCAGACTGGCTGCCGGGCATGGGACTGCTGACGATTCTCGAGCACAGCGGCGGCTATCTCAGCCTCTACGGCCACAACGAACAGCTCTTCAAGGCCGTGGGCGACTGGGTTTCGCCCGGCGACGTCATTGCTGCCGCCGGCGACTCCGGTGGGCGCGAGCAGACGGGCTTGTACTTCGAGATCCGCAAGGGATCCCGGCCGCTCAACCCGCATCAGTGGATCAAGAAGCCCCTTCCCAAGCGCTAGGCGCCGTCAGGCCGTCCCAACGCTGTCCCGCCAATGGCCCCCGCGGCGACCCCAAGCCGCAGACCAATCTGAGACGTAGGTCGCCCTCCGGGAGTCCAAGGGTGGACGAAGTAGTGCGACGCGCGTCCGTCTGTACGAGGGCCTTCTGAGAAGCCGGTCATCCGTTGGCCGGCAGCGCCGCGAAAAGGCCGAAATCCCCGGCAAAGTCTGCCGAATCGCCAACCCCGTCAAAGACCTGGAATCGCGTCTGTTGGATGTTAGCCCTCCGTAACCCCAGGTCGCGTGGCGGATCGCGCCTTGCCCATGTCTGCGCAACACAACGAAACCACCAAAACAGCGCTTCGCAAGTCGCTCGAGCCGTACGGTCAGCTCATCAAGATGCTGCTGCCGCGCGCAGCCAGCATCGACATCTTCGACATCGACGGCGTGCAGCGCTGGTCGAGCAGCGACGTGGAGTGCGCGGATCTGCGCCCGCTGATCGAGAAGGCGCGCGAGGCGAAGGCCGGTGCCGAGGACGGGATCTTCGTCGAGATCGACGAGGACACACCGGTCTACCTGTTCCGCCTGCAGGACGGCTCGGGCGAGTTGCTGGCGGTGCTCGCGGTGACCTGCCGCGGCGACGGCACGCCGACGAAACCGTGGTCGTTCATCCACAGCCTCCTGCGGCCGGCGATCGAATGCCTGCAGCGCGAGCTGGTCGCCCAGGAGAGCATCGGCGAGCTGAGCCGCCACCTGCAGACGCACGACAAGGATCTCGACCTGTTGATCGCGATCACCGCGGAGCCCGCCGCCGACGGCGACGATTCCACCGCGGACGACACGGACGAGCTGCGCTGGATCGTCCAGCGCAGCATCGACCACCTCGACTGCCTCTTCGGCGCGCTCGTCATTCCCGACAAGGGCATCGCAATTTGTCGCGCTGCGCGTGGCGTGAACGGCGCGCAGAGCGCGGAGGTGCTGACGCGCACGCATCGTCACCTGCTGACCTGGGCGCGCCTGCAGGGCAAGACGCTGGTCGTCAACAAGGTCGCCGCGAACGGCGACGCGTTGCCGTACAAGATTCTTTCCTGCCCGGTCCGCCAGGCTTCCAACAAGGTCGTCGGCTTCTTCGCGCTGTTCCGCACCGAGGACATGGCCGACTTCGATCACCGCCACACGCGCATTGCGCGGCTCCTGGCGCGCAAGACCGCGGCCGTCCTGCAGAACAACTACGACAGCGCGACGGGCCTGCTGACGCGGGCGGCGTTCGACCGGCACGCGCACGCCAGCCTGGCGCGCGCCGGCGGCGAAGAGCACTGCGTCGTGTACATCGACATCGACCAGATGCACCTCATCAACGAGAACTTCGGCATGCACGTCGGCGATGAGGTGATCGCGCGCGTCGCCGACCTGACGCGCCGGACTTCGCGTGCCCCGGCTGTGAGCGCTCGCATTTCCGGAGACCGCTTCGCGCTGCTGCTCCCCAACAGCGAGCTGCAGACTGCGGTCGAGGTCGCCCGCCGACTCTGCGAGGCCGTGCGGACCGCACCGGAAGCCGGCAAGGACGGTGCCAAGGAAGTCGAGAGAGCGGGCGAAGCGCCCGAGGTTTCGCTGAGCATCGGCGTGGCGAGCCTTTCGGGCTCGCGTTCCAAGCTCGCGCACGGCCTGGCGGCGGCGGAGGTTGCCTGCAAGGCCGCCAAGGATCGCGGCCGCAATCGCGTCGAGGTCTATCAGGACGCCGACGTCAGCATCATCCGCCGCCACACCGACATCAACGTCGCCGCGCAGCTGCGCGACGCCCTGCGCGCCGACCAGTTCCGCCTCGATCTGCAGCCGATCCTGCCCCTGCAGGGTGGCACGAAGGAGCCGCACTTCGAGCTGCTGCTGCGGATGATTGGCGCCGACGGCGCGAGCATCGCGCCCGAGAAGTTCCTGTCGGCCGCCGCGCGCTATCAGCTGATGCCGGCCATCGATCGCTGGGTGGTCGAGCACGCTGTGGCGGCGCTCAAGGAGAACGACGCGCTGCTGCGCCAGCATTCGGCGTGCTTCACCATCAACATCTCCGGCCCATCGCTCGCGCAGCCGGATTTCTGCGAGTTCGTCGAGAGCACCGTGCGCCAGAGCGGCCTGCCGACCGACATGTTCTGCTTCGAGCTGACTGAGACTGCGGCCGTAGCCAACATGGGCGTCGCCGAGGCGTTCATGCAGCGCCTGCGCAACTTCGGCTGCACGTTCGCGCTCGACGACTTCGGCACCGGCTTCAGCTCGCTCGCCTATCTCAAGGCGCTGCCCGTCACGCTGCTCAAGATCGACGGCAGCTTCGTGCGCGACGTGATCGTCGACTCGCGCTCGCAGTCGATGGTGCGTGCCATCGCGCAGCTCGCCAAGACGATGTGCATGGAGACTGTGGCGGAATACGTCGAGACCGACGAGATCCGTCGGCGCGTCGCCGCGCTCGGCGTGGACTACGGCCAGGGTTTCTGCCTCGGCAAGCCCCAGCCGCTGGTCGACGTGCTGCGCGATCTGCCAGTCTTCGTGGCTTTCGCGCGGTCTCCCCGGCACGACCCGCTCAGCGAGACGGGCATCCTGGCCCAGCTGGCGGCGGGATAGGGTGGCGGGAGCATGCGCACCGTGATCGTCACAGCGATGCGCCCCGCACTCGTCCCATCCGCTGAAGCTTCAGGATGCAGGATTAGGGAGAATCCTGATTTACCGGCCCGGACATCGGGCCACATAGTAGGCACGGCCTCGGCAGGGAGTGGGGCCGCCTCAGTCGTACAGTCGGGCGCCCCGCCTTCCACGTCACACGTGGCGGATGGGTCCCTGAACTAGTGCCCCGGAGTCGCTCAATGTCGATCAAGGTTCCGACACTGCTCGCTCTCGCCGTCGGCGTGGCCCTGGGCGCATCGCTCTCGGTCACCCGCGGAGTGATGGCCGATCGCGAGCCCACCAAGGACCAGAAGGAGTCGCTCCCCTGGGAGGACGCGCGCCTGCTGGCCGAAGTGCTGGAGCGCGTGAAGCACGACTACGTCGAGCGCGTCGACGACCACGAGCTCATGGAAAGCGCCGTGCGCGGCATGGTCTCGGCGCTCGATCCGCATTCCGCCTTCCTCGACAACGACGAGTACGACGAAATCCGCATCAGCACCACCGGCGCGTACTCCGGCGTCGGCATCGAAGTCGCGCTGGAGGGCGACGTGGTGCGCGTAGTGGCCACGATCGAGGGCACCCCGGCCGAGCGTGCCGGCATCCGCGCCGGCGACGTGATCATCAGCATCGACGGCGTGCCCGTCGAAACCGAAGGCCTCGGCGACGCCATCAACCGCATGCGCGGCAAGGTCGGCACCGCGGTGCGCGTCGCCGTCAAGCGCGTCGAGGTGAGCGAGCCCATCGACTTCGTTCTCGAGCGCTCCAACGTGCAGGTCCACAGCGTGAAGCACGAGCTGCTCGAGCCCGGCTACGGCTACGTTCGCATCACGCACTTCAGCGAAACCACGGGAGCGGACCTGACGCGCGCGATCGAAGCGCTGCGCGGCGCGAGCCCCGAAGGCATCAACGGGCTGGTCCTCGACCTGCGCAATAACCCGGGTGGCGTGCTCGAGGCGGCAGTGTCCGTGTCGGACGCGTTCCTCGACGACGGCGTGATCGTGAGCGCCAGCGGCCGCGCGAAGGATGCACGGTTCGAGATGGACGCGACGCCGGGCGACCTGATCGACGGCGCCGAGCTGATCGTGCTCGTGAACGGCGGATCGGCCTCAGCGTCCGAAATCGTCGCGGGCGCGCTCAAGGATCACGGCCGCGCGCTGCTCATGGGCCGCACGACCTACGGCAAGGGCTCGGTGCAAACCGTCATGCCGCTTTCCGACGGCCGCGCCATCAAGCTCACCACCTCGCGCTATTACACGCCCTCGGGCGCTTCGATCCACGAGAAGGGCATCACGCCCGACGTCATCATGGAGCGCGCTGCGGACACCGCCGACGAACCGCCGGTCGCGGCCGACGCTTCCCTGGTCGACCGTGACAACGAAGTGCGCTCAGCCCTGTCGCATCTGAAGCAGGACGCCTTCGTCGTCCAGAGCGCCACCTCCGCCCCGAAGGGCACTTGAGCCTGTAAGGCAACTGAACCTGAAAGCCACTTGAGCCTGAAGGGCGCCTGAGCCGCGAAGTGCTGCTGAGCCCCTGAAGCTCGCTCCGGCGGGGACGAACGGGCGCACGTCCAACGCTGTGCCGCGCAGCCCAGCCCCGCGTCCCGCAGGCCGTTTCCGATCCTGCCGCCGCCCGTCGTACTTCACCGCCCGTTCGTCTGCCGCCCTTGGCGAGGCCGCGGCGGTGGTTTAGCTTCGACCTGCCATGCCCACTGTGCTCGTGCCGCTCGCCGAAGGATTCGAGGAGCTCGAAGCGATCACGGTCGTCGATCTCCTGCGCCGCGCCGACATCGAGGTCGTGACCGCAGCCCTGGCTGCGAGCCCGGTGCGCGGGTCGCACGGTATCGCCGTCACCACCGACACCACGCTGGGGGCACTCGGCGATCGCGACTTCGACATGATCGTCCTGCCGGGCGGCATGCCCGGCGCAAGACACCTGCGCGAGGACGCGGCGCTCGTTCAGCGGCTGCGCCGGATGGCGGCGAACGGCCGTATTACCGCGGCAATTTGCGCGGCACCCTCGGTGCTCGCGGCGGCAGGCCTGCTCGACGGCAAGCACGCGACGAGCTTCCCCGGCTTTCTCGATCCCGCCGCCACGCCCGGCCTGAAGGTTTCGCAGGACGCGGTCGTGCAGGACGGTACGGTCATCACTTCGCGCGGGCCCGGCACCGCCATGGACTTTGCACTGGCGCTCATCGAGCGCCTGCGCGGGCCCGCAGCCCGCGACGCGGTCGAGACGAGACTGCAGCGGTGAACCTGCGGCAGTTCATTCGCGCGCTCGACGGCGAGATCCGCCAGCAGGAGCTGCGGCGCTTCATTCGCAGCGTTGCGCTGATCGAAGGACTGCTGATCCTCGCAGTCGCGGCCTATTGCCTGCTTGCGCCGCGCTCCGTCACCAGCGTTCGCATGGTGTTTCTCGCGCTCGGCGTCTTCTCGCTGGTGTGCGTGCTGTTTCGCATGCGCCGGCTCTTCCCGCGGCAGACGCGGCTCACGCTCGCCGCCGAGAGCTGGGCGATGGTGTCGTTCATCACAGTGGTCCTGTGGTTCAGCGGCGGTCACTCGAGCCCGCTGCTCGGCCTGTACCTGTTGCCACTCACCCTCACCGCCCTGGCGCTCGGTCGTGGCATGACGCTGCTCCAGGTCGCCGTGGTGTGCGGCATGTATTTCGCGCTCGCGGCGGCGACGCCGGCGACGGACATCTGGTCCTCCGGTTACCTCGGCGGCGCGATCGTCAGGCTCGTGCCGTTCCTGCTGAGCGGCTATCTCACCAGCACGCTCGCCGCCGACATCTTTGCCGCACGCCGCCGCATCGAGACACTCGCGCGCACTGATCCGCTGACCGGCCTTCTCAACCTGCGCACCTTCAACGAGCACCTGCATCTGGCGCACGCGCAGGCGCGGGCGACGCGGGATCCGTATGCACTGCTGATGGTGGACATGGACTATCTCAAGGACATCAACGACGAGTTCGGCCACGATGCCGGCAATGCCGCGATCGTGATGGTGGCGGATTGCATCCGGCGCACCGTGCGTACCAGCGACGCCGCGGCGCGCTTCGGTGGCGACGAGTTCGTGATCCTGCTGGCCGGCATCGATGGTCCCGCCGCGGATGTCGTCGCTCGCCGCCTGCGCGATCTCGTTGCCCACTCGACCCTCGAGGTCGGCCGGGGAATCATCGCGTGCGACGTCAGCATCGGCACCGCAGCCTTCCCGACGGACGGCGGCGAAGGGCGTGACGTATTGGCGCTCGCGGACGAGCGCATGTACGCCGACAAGGAACAGCATCGCCGCGAGAATCCGCGCCGGCGTGTGCCGCCGGGGCCACCATCAGGACTGACCGCGCACGCCGTGCTTCTGGATGAGCTGAACCTGGAACAAGCAGCGGAAGAGGCGTTGCAAGCGGCGCCGCAAGCGGCGCCGCAAGAGGCCAAGCATGGCGCGAAAGCCGGCTGAAGAGCCGCATGTGCACGGCCCCGACTGCGATCATGACCACGGCAGCGACCCCGGTCACGGCCGCGGCGCAGCCGTGGCTCCGTTTCGTCGCGAGGCGCCGAAGCTCGGACGCAACGATCCGTGCTTCTGCGGCAGCGGGAAGAAATTCAAGCGCTGCCACGGCGCCACCGCTGACGGATGACGGCGAGCGGCTGACAGCCGGACGCCGGCGGCTGACGCTCAGACCACGCTGCGAAACCCCGGGATGTCGGCTGCCGCGGCCTTCCAGGCTTCGCTCGAGTACTCCATGTACGCGGCCGTCGCCGCGGCCACTTCGCTGCCGAAATAGCGCGCCACGATGTGCAGCGCCATGTCGATGCCCGAGGTCAGACCTCCGGCGGTGGCGATGCGCCCGCTGTCGACGAAGCGCAGGCCGCGCCGCAGCTCGATGTCCGGAAATTCCTTGTTGAAGCTGTCCCAGAAGTCGTGGTGCGTCGTCGCCGGGATGCCCTTCAGCAGGCCGGCGCGCGCCAGCTGGAACGCTCCCGTGCACACCGACATGGTCACATCGGTCTTCTGGGTCGCGGCCCGCAACCACTCGCGCGATTCGTCCGTCGCGCGGTGCGCGGGCACCACGATGACGTTGGGATCCGGGGCGTTCTTGATGCTGTAGCGGGGCACGACCTCCATCCCGCCCGTCATGCGCAGCGACTTGGCGGTCGGCGCCACGGTGAACAGCTCGAACGGGTGGTTGTGCAGGATGCCGGGGAGCGTGACGTCCTGGAACACCTCCCAAGGTCCTGCGGTGTCGATCATGTTGGCGTTGTCGCCGAGCATGAAAGCGACACGAACGGCGCCTCGCCGCGGCAGGCTCTGCAAAGGCGTCGCGGGACTTGCAGCTTGCTGTGCGAGGGCGGGACTCAGCAGCGCCACGGACAACGCGAGCGACCCGCCAAGGCATTCTCTTCTGTTCATTGCCGTTTCTCCTCGGTGGCACGTGTGTCGCCGGGCATTGTCGGTCCGTCGGCCGTGGCAGGCGGGACGCACAGGCGTCAATTTCTGCCATACTGCCCGCCCGCACCTCGCACCAGGGCATTCTCGTGCGCATGACACCCCCTGCTGCGCGCGAACGGCGTACCCACCGCGTGGTGATGCTGGGATTTCCGCAGGCGCAGATCCTCGACATCACCGGGCCGCTCGAAGTGTTCGCGCGCACCACGCGCTGGTTGCGCGATCACCGCGGTCTGCGCGCACCCGCGTACGAGACCGAGCTGGTCGCCGCGCGCGCGGGTCCGCTCGAGACGTCGGGCGGCCTGCGGCTCGTGGCCACGCGGCGCTATTCGCAGGCCGCGCCGGCGGACACCCTGCTGATCGCCGGCGGCATCGGCTACGAAGCCGCGATCCGCGACCGGCAGCTCATCGACTGGATTGCGCGCCAGGCGACGCGCGTCCAGCGTCTCGGTTCGATCTGCAACGGGGCGCTGTTGCTCGCGGCCGCCGGCCTGCTCGACGGCCGCAACGTCACGACCCACTGGGCCTACTGCGAGCGGCTCGCGGCGTCGGCGCCGCGCGCGCGCGTGGAACCGGACGCGATCTACGTGCAATCGGGCAAGCTCTATACGTCGGCCGGCGTCACTTCCGGAATGGACATGGCGTTGGCGCTGGTCGAGCGCGACTGGGGCAAGGCGGTCGCGCTGGCCGTGGCGCAGGAACTGGTGCTGTTCCTCAAGCGGCCGGGCGGGCAGTCGCAGTTCAGCCGGCATCTGCAGGCACAGCAGCGTGACGATCTGTTCGGCGAGCTGGAGCTCTGGATCCTCGAGCATCTGGACGCCGATCTCAGCGTCGAGGCGCTCGCGCGCCGCGTAAGCATGAGCCCGCGCCATTTCGCGCGCCTGTTCGCGCAGCGCGTGGGAACGAGCCCGGCGGCGTACGTGCGCCGCGTGCGGGTGGAAGCGGCGCGGCGGCGCATCGAGGAAGGCGCCGGCCGGCTCAAGCAGGTCGCGCGCCACTGCGGGTTCGCGGACGAACAGACCTTGCGGCGCAGCTTCCAGCAGCTCGTGGGCATCACGCCCGCCGACTATCGCGAGCGTTTCGGCGCGGGCCTCGGCTGAAGCTCCGGTCGGAACGCTCCGCAAGCCGCAAACCGCGCCCTTCCGGTTCGGGAACGACGACGATTGACAACGGCCGGCCCAGGCCGAGAATCGGCGCATTTCGCCCGCAGGAACGACCGGAATGACCGCCGCACGCCTTCTGCTCGCCGCCCTCTGCAGCTGCAGCCTTGCAATCGCTGGCCTTTCGTCCGCGCACGCCCAGGCGCCACCGACGGCCGCTCCCGCACCGGCGGGTCCGGTGAAGGCAATGGTCGGCGGAACGCTGATCGACGGTTTCGGCGGTCCGCCGCTACGCAACAGCGTGGTGATCATCGAAGGCTCGAAGATCAAGGCGGTCGGCCAGGTCGGTACGATCCCGGTGCCGGCGGGCGCGGAAGTCATCTCCACGGAAGGCATGAGCGTGTTGCCCGGCCTGTGGGACATGCACGTGCACCTCATGCTGCTGGGGCACGCCTACTACGACCACTGGCACGGCACGTATCTGCCGCTTGCCGAGCGCGTCATCATGCCGGCCGCCGCGAAGCAACTGCTCATGGCGGGGGTCACGAGCGTGCGCGATCTGGGCGGTCCGCTCGAAGCGAGCATCAACGTGCGCGAAGCCGTGCGCTTCGCACGCATTCCCGGGCCGACGATCTACGTGAGCGGCCCGTTCCTGCAGCATCGGCCGTATCCGGGCACCGAAGCGTATCGCTGGGGCATCGAGGGCGAGAAGGATGCGCGCGCGAAGGTTCAGACGCTGGTGCGCGCCGGAGTCGACGTGATCAAGCTGATCGACCAGGACCAGATGACCGAAGCGGAGGTGCGGGCGATCGTCGATGAGGCCCATAAAGCCGGCAAGCCCGTGGTCGCACACTCGCATCGCCCGATGGAGATTCGCCGCGGACTCGCGGCCGGGGTCGATTGCTTCGAACACACCGGCCTTGCCGCCGCGCCCGGCTATCCGGAGGACGTCAAGATCGCGCTGCGCGAGCGCACGGCGCAGATGTCTCTCGGCCCGCTGTTCTGGACGCCGACCGTCTCGGGCCTGCTGTTTTACGAAGAGCTGCGCGACAACCCGGAAGCGCTCGACGACCCGCGCTGGAAGGAAGGCGTGCCACCGCTCATCGTCGAGGACATCCGCCAATCTATTGCCCACTACGATCAGCTACCGTACTTCGCGCTCAATCCGCTGCGCCGGCCCACGCTCGCGACCAAGATCCGCGAGCTGCGCGAGTCAGGCGTAGCGCTGCTCATCGGTACCGACAGCGGCATTCCGGGCCGCTTCCACAGCCAGTCCACGTGGCAGGAGCTGGATGCGTGGGTGAACCACTTCGGCATCGACGCGATGACCACGATCCGCGCCGCGACCTACTGGCCGGCAGTCGCGATGAAGGTCGACAAGGAAGTCGGCACGGTGTCTGAAGGCAAGTACGCCGACATCATCGCCGTGCGCGGCGACGTGCTGCGGCACATGGCACTGCTGAGCGACGTGGACGTCGTCATCCGCCACGGAATACGGCACAAGTAAGCAGGCAGCCAGCGTGCGGCGCGCGTTCGAGTTGCGAGGAGCTCTCTGATGGCTGGTTTTATCCTGCGCGCGCTGATCGCGGCACTCGGCCTGTGGCTGGCGACCGAGTGGGTCGACGGCATTTCGATCGACGGGCCGACGACGCTCGTCATCGCGGGCCTGTTGCTGGGAATCGTGAACGCGATCGTCCGGCCGATCGCCGTGATCCTGACGATTCCGTTCCTGGTCGTGACGCTGGGACTGTTCCTGTTGGTCGTGAATGCCGCGATGCTCGGTCTCGTCGCCGCGCTCCTCGACGGCTTCGCCATCGCCGGCTTCTGGCCCGCCCTGTGGGCGGCGCTCATCGTCAGCATCACGTCGTGGATCGGCTCGTGGTTCATCGGGCCGAAGGGCAGGGTCGACGTGATGGTGCGGCCGCGCGACTAGCCGCGGCAGCTGCAGCGTGCCGACCTCCTGGCCGGCACGCGCGCGCACGGATTGCCAGACGCTTCAGCGTTACGGTCACGCTTCAGCGTTACGGGCATGCTTCAGCGCTACGGTCACGCGTCAGCGTCAGGCTTGATATCCCTTGCGCCAGACCCGCAACAGCAGCCAGGCGACGAAGCCGAGGTAGATCAGGCCCAGCAATTCGCCCCAGGCCCCGGTCTGCAGATTTCCCGGCAGCGCCAGCACTTCCCGGTCGCCCGAAGTGACGATCGGTATGGCGATGAAGATGCCCATCAGCGCTTCGCCCGTGATCAGGCCGGCCGCGAACAGCACGCCGCGCCGGTGCAGCTTCTCCTTGGCGTCCGGGTCGTCGGCGACGTTCGCCATGCGCTCGACGATGTACGAGAGCAGACCGCCGAGGAAGATCGGCACGGTGAGCTCGAGCGGCAGGTAGATGCCGACGGCAGCCGCGAGCACCGGCGTGCGCCAGGCCGCTTTGCGTGCTTTCAGGGTCTCGTCCAGCGTGATGATCGCCGCGCCGATGACCGCACCGACGATCACGATGTTCCAGTTGATGTCGCCACCGCCGAACATGCCCTTGGCGACCGAAGCCATCAGCGTTGCCTGCGGAGCGGCCAGCGCATTCGGGTGCTCATCGGTCGGAATGCCCATGCCATAGGCAGTAGCGAGCAGATTGAGCACTGGAGCCATGATGAAAGCGCATGACACCGCGCCGATGGCCAGCATCACCTGTTGCTTCCACGGCGTGGCGCCGACGATGTAACCGGCCTTGAGATCCTGAAGGTTGTCGCCGGCGACGGCGGCCGCGCAGCACACCACCGCGCCGATCATGATCGTTGCCACCGCGCCCACCGAGGCTTGCGCCTGGTTGTCCATCAGCAGCAGCAGCACGCCGGAAGCGAACAGGATCGTGCAGATGGTCATGCCGGAGACCGGGTTGTTCGACGAGCCGACGAGGCCGGCCATGTAAGCCGACACCGAGCCGAACAGGAATCCGGCGGCGATCATGATCAGCGTCATTGGCAAGCTGACCGTCAGGTCGCCGACGATCGCCTGGTACAGGATGCCGAGCGGCACCGTGAACACGACGATGCCGATGAGAACCCATTTCATCGGCAGGTCCTGCTCGGTGTAGGGCACGACACCGCCGCTGCCGGCGCGTGCGGCGGCGAGGCCGCTGCGGATGCCGGACATGATCGACTTGCGCATCGAGATCAGGGTCCAGATGCCACCGATCAGCATGGCGCCGACGCCCAGGTAGCGGATCTGTCCCCGCCAGATCAGTCCGGCGGTGGCTTCCGCGTCGCGCCCGGCGAGCTGAGCCGCGAATTCGGGGTCCATGAAGTACGCGTGATAGATCGGGATGCCGAAGTGCCACGAGATCACGCCGCCCGCGACCACCACCACGCCGATGTTGAGCCCCACGATGTAGCCGACCCCGAGCAGCGCGGGCGAGACATTCGTGGCGATGTAGGCGACGCCGCGGCCCGCGAAAGTCGCGGCGGCGGCGGTGTCGGCGAAGAAGCGCAGCCCGCTTTCGCCCGCGAGCTTGGCGATCGCGCCGATGAGTGAGGAGCCGGCAAGGAGCTTGACGCCGGTCGCCGGATTGTCGCCGGCCTTCAGGACTTCTGCCGCCGCCTTGCCTTCGGGGAAGTTCAGCTTCTGCTCGACGATCAGCGCGCGGCGCAGCGGCACCGAGAACAGCACGCCGAGCACGCCGCCGAGGCCCGCGATCGTGAACACCCACCAGTAGTCGAAGTCGTCCCAGAACCCCAGGATCAGCAGGGCCGGGATCGTGAAGATCACTCCGGCGGCCATCGACGCAGCGGCGGACGCGCCGGTCTGCACGATGTTGTTCTCGAGGATGTGCCCGCCACCCAGCGCGCGCAGCACCGCCATCGACACCACCGCAGCCGGGATCGCCGAAGCGATCGTGAGGCCGGCGAAGAGGCCGAGGTAGGTGTTGGCAGCGGCCAGGACCACGGCCAGGATGATGGCCAGGATGACGGCGCGCGGGGTCAGCTGCGGCGCGAGCGCGCCCACATTGGTGTTCATTCGACTTCTCCCCTGGTCTCGAGTCCGCCGCCCGCCATGCGACGGCGTCCCCTGATCTCGAGTCCCCTTCTCGTGTTCTGCGGAGCTGCGGCGTCCGCGAGCGGACGCCGCTTAGCGCGACGTCACGTGCTCTCGGGCGCGGCCGCAGCCGGCGCAGGCGCGGCTTCACCCCAGCCGCACTGCTGGCCCTGGTTCTGTTCCTTCATCCAGTCCATCAGCGGCTGGAAGTAGTCGATGATCGCGCTCGCGTCCATGTCGCGCCCGCCCGTGAGCTTCTCGAGAGTTTCCGGCCACGGCCGGCTCTGCCCCGTGGCGAGCATCGCGGCGAAGCGCTTGCCCGCTTCCTCGTTGCCGAAGATCGAGCATTCGTGCAACGGCCCCTGGTGGCCCGCGGCCTGGCACAACGCGCGATGGAACTGGAACTGCAGGATGTACGACAGGAAGTAGCGCGTGTACGGCGTGTTGCCCGGGATGTGGTACTTCGCACCCGGGTCGAAGTCTTCCTCGCTGCGCGCCACGGGCGCGACGACGCCCTGGTACTTGGTGCGCAGCTCCCACCACGTCTTGTTGTAGTCCTCGGCCTTGATCTTCCCGTCGAACACGCGCCAGCGCCATTCGTCGATGAGCTTGGCGAACGGCAGGAACGCGATCTTGTCGGCCGCGAGCTTCATCTGGTAGTTGAGGACTGCCTCTTTCGAAGGCTTCACCGGAGGCACCAGGTCGATCTTGGCGAGGTAGCCCGGCGTCATCGACAGCACGATCGTGTCGCCGATCGCCTCGTGGAACCCGTCGTGGGCCGCGCCCTGGTACAACGCCGGCTGATCCTTGTATGCCAGCTGGTAGTAGTTGTGACCGAGTTCGTGGTAGATCACGTACAGATCTTCCTCGGTCGGCCTGATGCACTGCTTGATGCGCACGTCCTCGCCACCGTCCATCTGCCAGGCGCTCGCGTGGCACACCACCTCGCGATCGCGCGGGCGCGTGAGCATCGAGCGCTCCCAGAAGGTTTCCGGCAGCTTCGGGAAGCCCAGCGAGACGTAGAACGCCTCGGCCGACTGCGTCATCCGCTTGGCATCGTAGCCCTGCTTCTTGAGGCTGCCGTCGACGTCGAGGTTCGCGATGCCCTTGTAGGGCTCCAGGATGTCCGGGTAGATCTTGTTCCACTGCTGCGCCCACATGTTGCCGAACAGGTGAGCGGGGATCGGCTTGCCGGCGGGCACCTTGTCCTCGCCGTACTTCTTCGCGAGCTTGCCGCGCGCATAGCAGTGCAGCTCGTCGTACAGCGGCTTCACCTGGTTGTAGAGGCGCGTGGCTTCGGCGTCGAAGGCCTCGGCCTCCATGTCGTAGCCGGAACGCCACATGGCGCCGAGATCGGAATAGCCGAGCTCGCGTGCCCCTTCGTTGCCCAGCTCGACGAAGCGCGTGTAGTCGGCGCGCATCGGCTTGGAGATCGAGTGCCAGCCGGCCCACGCTTCCGTCAGCTCGTCGTACTTGCGGCTCTTGGCCAGCGTCTCCGACAGCTCGTCGAGATTGCGACACGACTCCGGCCCCTGCGGGCAGTACTTGCCTTCGCCGTATGCTGCTTCCAGCCGCGAGCTGAGCTTGGCGAGCTCGGCGCGCTTCGCCGCATCGTTCGGTGCCGGCGCCGCGACGCCGAGCTTGAGCAGCTTGATGGAGCGCGCCGCGTCTTCGTCGAGCTCCTGGCCGTCGTAGCGCTTCGCTTCCTCCACCGTCTTGCTGAAGTACGCGAGGAAACGCTCGTTGGCCTTGGCATTGAGGAGCTCGGTGTCGGACGTGATGTACGTCGACTGCACCCAGCCGGCGGCCGCGAGCTCCTTGCCGATCTCCACGGCTTCGCGGTTCACGCGCGCCACGAAATCGGTCGCGGATTCGGTCGGGGCTGCGGGCTCCTTGCCGCCCTGGCAACCCAGCAGAACTGCGGAAACACACAGCGCGAGTGCTGCGACTCGCGCGGACGTGACACGTCGCGACATGCGAAAGCTCCTTAGAACGCCGGTCATGGCCGGCTCGATCGATTCGTTGCCATTGCCCCGGTTGCCGCCGCTGCGACAGCGGCGCGCACCGGGATGTTCGTCCCGCAACGCCAGCGAGGAATTCGTCCCGCTGTGCGCTACCGGACCCCGCCCATCATTCTCTTCAGCACCGGCGTCAGGATCAGCATCAGTGCGCCGGCGCCGCCGCCGATCAGCGCCATCTGCAGGAACTCACCCGGCAGCTCGCTGGCCGTGGCGGAGCCGATGTGCCCGCCGATCAGACCCGCGAACAGGTTGCCGAGCGCGGAGCCGAGGAACCAGGTGCCCATCATTTGTCCCACGTACCGCGGCGGCGCCAGCTTGGTGACGTTCGAGAGACCTACCGGCGAGAGACACAGTTCCCCGAAGGTATGGAGCAGGTAGGCGAGAAGCAACCACGATGGGGCGACCGCATCGTCGGTGGCGACGACCAGCTGCGCGGCGAGCATCATCACGAGGAAGCCGACGCCGAGGAGCAGCAGCCCGAAGGCGAACTTCAGCGGTGCACTGGGATCGAGGTTGCGCTTGCCGAGGGCCACCCAGATCCAGGCGAAGAACGGCGCGAACAGGATGATGAAGAGCGGATTCGCCGCCTGGTACCAGGAGGCGGGATGCGCGCCCTCGGGGAACCTGGCGCCCAGCCACGAGCGATCGGTGAAGTCGAGGGCGAACAGGTTGAAGCTGGTGGCCTGCTGCTCGAAACCGGCCCAGAAGATCGCCGCGCACACGAAGAAGACGGCGATCACGGCCACGCGCTTGCGTTCCGCGGCGTCGATGCGCGCGAAGATCAGCACGTAGCCGAAGAAGTACACCGCGAGCAGGATCATCCCCGTACCGAAAGCCTTGGCGAGCTGGGTCACCGTCACCGGAATGAAGCCGAGGAACAGGATCGCAGCCACGGCGGCGATGACGATCGATCCCAGCGACACCATCTTCCAGCCGCTGCTGCGTTCGGCGTCGGTGATCGGGTGCGGGCGGCCCGCCTGTTCGGGCAGCCACTTCTGCGTCAGCTTGAACCAGACGCAGCCCATGGCCATGAACAAGCCGGCCGAGAAGAAACCGCCTCGCCAGTTCCAGGCCTCACCGATCGTGCCGGCCACCAACGGGGCGACGAACGCGCCAAGGTTGATGCCCATGTAGAAGATCGAGAACCCCGCGTCGCGACGCCCGCCGGGCTGACCCTCGTAGAGACTGCCGACGATCGCCGAGACGTTCGGCTTGAGGAGTCCGACGCCAATGACGATGACTGCCAGGCCGAGATAGAAGACGGTCGGGGTCGCGGGGATCGCCAGGATGAAGTTGCCGAGGGTGATGATCACGCCACCCCAGAAGATGGCGTTGCGCTGCCCGATCAGGCGGTCCGCAATCCACCCGCCCGGCAGCGAGCCCAGGAACACCGCACCGGTGTACAACCCATAGACGGCGCCGGCCGAGGTGCGGTCGATGCCGAAGCCGGGATTCGCACCGGATGTCGCTGCCACCAGAAAAAGCACCAGCAGTGCGCGCATCCCGTAGTACGTGAAGCGCTCGAAGAACTCGGTCATGAACAGCGTGGCGAGGCCAAGCGGATGACCGAGGATCGTGGGACCGGGTGGAGATGAGGGGTGCGCGGAAGTCGAAGACGAGCCGGTGCTGCTGATCATTATGTTTTATGCCCGCTGTCAGCTGCGCCTCTGCCGGGCGCGAATGGCCCGGGAGTGTGCTTGATGTTGCTGCGCAACAGCAACGTCGGGGAGTCGCTGTACGTCCCGGTGGGGCGAGTGCGACGAGGTCGGGGACAAACCGGCGCGGATCAGTGCCCGGACCGGCGGACCCCGTCAGCGGCTCCGGTCAGTGGCTGCGGATCAGGCCTTCTTTTCGGCGGCTTCCTGCTCCGCTTCGCGCTTCGCGCGCGACCTCAGCATGAAGCGCGACAACAGAAGGCCGGCTTCGTAGAGCGCGTACATCGGCAACGCCATGATGCATTGAGAGATCGCGTCGGGCGGCGTGAGGAACGCGGCGATGATGAAGATGCCGATGAGCACGTAGCCGCGATGCTTCACGAGGGTCTCGACCTTCACCAGTCCGGTCACCACCAGCAGCACCGTGGCCACGGGGATCTCGAACGCCAGGCCGAAGGCGAAGAACAGCATCAGCACGAAATCGAGGTAGCTGTTGATGTCGGTCATCATCAGCACGTTGGTCGGCCCCGTGGAGGCGAAGAACTCGAACATCACGGGGAACACGAGGTAGTAGGCGAACGCCACGCCGCCGTAGAACAGCAGGATGCTCGATACCAGCAGCGGAACGGCGAAGCGCTTTTCGTGGCGGTACAGGCCGGGCGCGACGAACGCCCACAGTTGGTAGAGCACGTAGGGCATCGCGAGGAACAGGCCGACCACGATCGCGAGCTTGAAGGGGGTGAGGAACGGCGCGATGACGTTGGTCGCGATCATCGCCGCGCCTTCGGGCAGCTTGTCGACGAGCGGCTGCGAGACGAAGTTGAAGATGTCGTTGGCCACGAACAGGCACGGGATCGAGACGACGGCGACCGCGAGCACCGCCTTGAGGAGGCGGTTGCGCAGTTCGAGCAGGTGCGAGATCAGCGTGCCTTCGGCAAGCGTCTCGGATTCACGACCGGCTTCGCTCATCGGGCGTCTTGGGGTGCGCTGTTGCGGATTCGGGTGCGACAGATTCGGTTTCGCCGGATCCGGTTCCGGCGGATCCGCCTGCAGGCGATTCGGCCGCGGCGGGAGGCTCACGCGCTTCTCCCGGCGGCACGGGATCTTCGCCGGCGTCGCTGTGCGATCGTCCTTCCGGATAGTAGTGAGAATCGTCGTCGGGTTCTGCCGCCGCGCCGGCGGGCGGCCGGGTGCGCCACGGCTCCTGCTTCAGGTTCACTTCCTGGTCGAGCTGGTCGCGCAACTGGCGCGCCATGGCGCGGGCACGTCCGACCCAGCGGCCGATCTGTGTGGCGAGCGCGGGCAGGCGCTCGGGGCCGAGCACGACCAGCGCCAGTCCGGCGATCAGGATGAGCTCGGTGAACCCGACCTCGAACATCGCAGGGCCGCCGCGCCGCGTGCCGCGTCAGGCCTTCGAATCGTTCTTGCTCGCGGACTTGGTCGGCGTCTCGAAGTCGGCATCGGGCGCGCCGCCGTGCTTCAGTTGCTTGGCCTGCTCGTCTTCGTCGCCGTCGTTCATCGCCTTCTTGAACCCGCGAATGGCGCCGCCGAGGTCCGAGCCGATGTTCTTCAGCTTCTTCGCCCCGAATACCACCAGCACCACCACCAGAATGATCAGCAGCTCTTTCCAGCCCGGGAAGCCCATTTGTGCGTCTCCAAGTGACGGCCGGATGATACGCCAAACCCCGTTGCGCAACGGCGTGCGGGCGCTGGGCCGCGGCCATGAGTACGAGATGTGTGGCTCAGTCGGCGCTTTGGCTGTCAGCGGGCGGCGACACTTCGAGCCAGAAAGTCACGGGACCGTCATTGGTGAGTGTTACCTGCATGTCGGCGCCGAATCTGCCCGTGGCAATACCTACACCCGCTGGCGCAGCGCGGATGCGCGCCCGGGAGACGAAGTAATCGTAGAGGCGCTCGCCCTCGGCGGGCGTCGCCGCACGGCTGAAGCCCGCGCGCGTGCCCTTCTGCGTGTCAGCGGCCAGGGTGAATTGCGACACGACCAGCAGCTCGCCGCGGGTATCGAGCAACGACAGGTTCATCCGCTGCTGTGCGTCGGCAAAGATCCGATAGCTCAGTACGCGATCCAGCAGTCGATCGCCGGTGGCTTCCACATCGCCTCGCTGCACGGCCAGGAGGAGGACGATGCCGCTGCCGATCCGCCCGACCGGCGCACCGTCGACGACAACCTCCGCGCGTGCCACGCGCTGGATCAGGCCGATCATTGCCACGCCTCCCCGATCAACGAGTTAGTGACTTTTTGCTGGTATTCGCGCAATGCCCTCATTACCATTGCGCGCTTCGATTTTCACGAGAACGTCAGCATGCTCCGTTCCAGTGTCTGCGCCGCGTTGGCCCTCGTCGTCCTCCCGCTCGCGGCGCCTGGCCTGGCACGGGCCGACGGCGACGCGGAGCGTGGCCGGCAGCTCGCATACACCTGCTACGGCTGCCACGGCATCGAGAACTACAAGAACGTCTACCCGACGTACAGCGTGCCGAAACTGCAGGGCCAGCATACGAACTATCTCGCGCTGGCGCTGGCTGGCTACAAGAGCGGCGACCGGGCGCACTCGACCATGCATTCGCAGGCGGCCACGATGTCCGAGCAGGACATGAAGGACATCGCCGCGTTCCTCGCCGTGAAGTCGCTCGAGCCGAATCCGCAGGCCAAGCCGCGCGGCAAGCTACCCGAGAAAGCGCAGCAGTTGTGTGTGTCCTGCCACGGCGCCGACGGCGTCGGCATCGATCCTCAGTACCCGACGCTGGCCGGCCAGCACGCCGACTACCTGATCCGCACGCTGCACGACTACAAGAGCGGGGCGCGCAAGAACCCCGTCATGGCGGGATTCGTCGCCGATCTCGACGACGCCGCGATCCGCGAGCTCGCGCAGTACTACTCCAGGCAGAAGCCCGGCCTCGATACGGCCGAGCATGCTCTCTGGTTCGTGCAGGAGTAACCGCGGGCGCCGAAAGAGCCCCGGCTACGGCGCTGAGGCCGGTACTTCCGCTGATTTCGCCACGTCGTTGAGTCAGTCGCGCGACGTTCAGTTGCGCGACGTGTCGTCCGTCGCGATGTCGGATTCGCCGGCGGCGGTGCCGTGGCGCTCGAGGAAGCTTGCCAGCGTCTGCCAGTAGACGTCGCGGTTCTGTTTCTTCTTGAACCCGTGTCCTTCGTCCTTGGCGAGCAGGTACCAGACGTCGCCGCCGATCGCGCGGATGCGTGCCACCATCTGTTCGGACTCCGAGGCGGGCACGCGCGGGTCGTTCAGCCCCTGCACGATCAGCAGCGGGCGGCGGATGCGTTCGGCGTTCGTGAGCGGCGAGATCTTGTGCAGGTATTGGCGCATGCGCGCGTCGCGCTCGTCGCCGTATTCCGCGCGCCGCAAGTCGCGCCGGTATTCGGAGGTGTTGGCGAGGAACGTGATGTAGTTGCTGATGCCCACCATGTCGACGCCGCCGCTGATGCGATCGCCGTAGCTGGCGAGTGCGGCCAGCGCCATGTAGCCGCCGTACGAGCCGCCCATGACGATCACACGCTTGGCGTCCAGGGCAGACTGCTTGCCGATCCACGTGAGCAGCTCGCCGACGTCGCGCACAGCGTCTTCGCGGCGCATGCCGTTGTCGAGGTGCAGATATGTCTTGCCGTAACCGCTCGAGCCGCGCACGTTCGGGGCAAGCACCGCGTAGCCGAGCTCGTTGACGGCGAACTGCACGAAGGCGTCGAATTCCGGCCGGTATTGCGATTCCGGGCCGCCGTGAATGCTGATCAGCACCGGGTGCGGTCCGGCGCCCGCCGGGCGGTGCACGAACGCGGGAATCGTGCGTACGCGCCGCCGCTCGGGCACGCGTTCCCCGATCGTGCGTTCCACCGTCGGCACGAAGTCGAACGTCGGGTAGCGGACCAGCTGCGCATCGACGAGGCGGTTGCGGTCGAGCGAACCGACCTCGCTCTCCGTCCAGCGCGTGAGCTGCGCCTGCGGCACGTCGTACACGAACACGTCGCGCGGCTGGCGCGCGGTCTCCAGGGCAAAGCCGAGGCGCTTGCTGGTCGGATCGAATCGCAGGTTGGTGATCGTGCCGTCCGGCAGCTGCGGGGCCGCCACGTCGGTGCCCGCGGTGACGTCCATCAGCGAGAGGCGGCTGTACCCGTCCTCGTTGGCGAGGTACGCGAGATAGCGCCCATCCGGCGAGAGCGCGAACTCCTCGATGTCCCACGGAATGCGCGCCGACAGTACGCGGGGTGCGCCACCGCCCAAGGGCACGTAGCGCAGCTGGCGGAACTCGGAGTTGCGATCCGAAACCAGGTACACACCCTGGCCGTTGCGCGCGAACGCCGCGGTGGCGATCGCGACCGCGTGCGGTGCGGGGTCGACAGGCGTGACGGCGCCGGTGGCGAGGTCCGCGATCCACAGCGAGCTGTCGTTGATGTTGACGACGCTCCATAGCAGGAGCTGGCGGTCGTCGGGCGACCAGTCGAGCGGGTACCACGCGTTGCCGCCGGACTCCACGACGATGCGCGGCGGTTGGGCGGACTCGGGGTCGGCGACGTAGACGTCGTAACTCGCCGCGCTGCGCTGGTTGCTGTAATACGCGATGCGCGTGCCGTCATTCGACCAGCGCACGCTGCCGTTGAGCGAGCGGCCGTCCGTGATCAGGCGCGGCTCGCCGCTGATGCGGCCGTTCTGCAGGGGCTGGTACCAGATCTGCGCGTTCTCGTTGCCGCCGACGTCCTTCATGAAGATCAGCCCGCGCCGCGCACCGCCCGGCGAGTGCAGCGCAAGACCGACGGGATCGGCAGAGAAGGTGATCTGGCGGCGCAGGGCGAGCGGCTGGTCGACGACGTGCAGCTGATCGACCTCGCCGAAGCGCGTCGCGACGATGAGCGCACCTTCGGGCGTCCAGTCGCGCAGCACGGCCTGGCGCGAATCGAGGTAGCGAGCGAGTTTCCCGGCCAGCTCCGGCGGGACGCTCGGCACGTCCTCCATGACGAGGTTGCCGCGTTCCACGCGTTCGACCGCCGCGGCGGCGTGCGCGGCGGCGAAATTCAGGACGGCGGCGCAGCACGGGGCCAGGCCAAAGGCCAGAACAACAGCGGCCCCCGTGCGACGGGTAGACTGCATGGCCCTCCTCCCCAGAAAACCCATGCGTTGATCTCAGGTTCCTCGATGCCCCCGGAAGTTCCCCCGTCACTCGTCCCAGAGCACGGCATCCACGCCATCGACACTCACTATGTGCGTGCCGGGCTCGATGCGAGTCACCTGATCGTGCAGGCGGGGCGAGCGGCGTTCGTCGACACGGGTCCCACTTCCGCAGTGCCACACCTGTTGGATGCCCTCGAGCAGCTCGAGGTTGCACCCGAGCAGGTCGATCTCGTGCTGCTGACACACGTGCACCTCGATCACGCCGGCGGTGCGGGGGCACTGATGCGCGCGCTGCCCAAGGCGCGCGCGGTCATTCATCCCCGCGGCGCCCGTCACATGAGCGACCCGGCCAAGCTGGTGGCGGGCAGCGTCGCGGTCTATGGCGAGTCGAAGTTTCGCGAGCTGTACGGCGAGATCGTCCCGATACCCGCCGACCGCATCGTGATCGCCGAGGACGGCATGCGGGTGCGCCTGGCGCAGCGCGAGCTGGAGCTGGTTCACACTCCCGGCCACGCACTGCATCATTACTGCATCGTGGATCGCGGCGCGCAGTCCATCTTCACCGGCGACAATTTCGGCATCTCCTATCGGGAGCTCGACACCGCGCGCGGGGAGTTCATCTATCCCACGACGACACCGGTGCAGTTCGATCCCGAGGCGATGCATGCCTCGCTCGATCGCATCATGAGCTACCGCCCACGCGCGATCTACCTGACGCACTACAGCCGGGTGACGGAGGTCGAGCGCCTGGCGGCCGATCTGCATGACTGCATCGACGGGTTCGTGGCCCTCGCGCGGCGCAACGCGGGGCGCACCGATCGCGGCGCGCGCATTCGCGAGGAGCTGTACGCCTACCTGTCGCAGCGCCTCGATGCACACGGCTTCGCAGCGGACGAGCGCCGGCGCCGCGACATCGTGGGCATGGACGTCGAGCTCAATGCGCAGGGGCTCGAGGTCTGGCTGGATCGCACCTCGGGCGCACAATGAGCCGCGTATCCGTTCGCAGATCGCCGGCCCGGAGATCGCGATGAGCGTGCCGACGACCTTTCGTGCCTTCCGCATTCACGAGCAGGACCGCAAGGTCGCCGCGCGTTTCGAGGACCTGCGTCTCGACGACCTGTCCGCGGGCGACGTCGTGGTGCGCGTGCGCTACTCGAGCATCAACTACAAGGATGCGCTCGCGGCGACCGGTGCCGGGCGAATCCTCCGGCGCTTCCCGCTGGTCGGTGGCATCGATCTCGCGGGCGAGGTCGTGTCGAGTGCCGACGGGCGTCTGCGTCAGGGCGACAAGGTGCTCGTCACGGGCAGCGGCCTGAGCGAGACGCGTGACGGTGGCTACGCGCAATACGCGCGGCTCGAGGCCGACACCGTCATCCCCCTGCCCGCGGGCCTCGATGAGTTTCACGCGATGGCGCTCGGTACGGCGGGATTTACCGCCGCGCTCGCGATCCACCGCATGGAGCACAACGGGCAGACCCCTGCGAAAGGGTCCATCGTCGTCACGGGCGCGAGCGGCGGTGTCGGCAGCGTCGCTGTCGACATGCTGGCGACGCGCGGCTACGAAGTCGTCGCGGTCAGTGGCAAGGCCGAGGCGGATGCATATCTGCGCGCAATCGGCGCGCGCCAGATCCTGCGGCGACAGGACATCGACCTCGGATCGAAGCCGCTCGAGGCGGTTCGCTGGGCTGGCGCCATCGACAACGTCGGCGGTGCATTGCTGACCTGGCTCACCCGCACCGTCGACTTCTGGGGCAACATCGCCAGCATCGGTCTTGCAGGCAGCGCCGAGCTCGATACGACGGTGATGCCCTTCATCCTGCGCGGCGTGAACCTGCTCGGAATCAACTCGGCGGCGACGCCGCGCGACGTGCGCCTCGCGGTCTGGCAGCGCGTCGCCACCGACCTCGAGCCGCGGCATCTCGAGCGCATCGCCGCGCGCACCATCGCGTTCGACGAACTGCCCGCAGCGTTCGAGGAGTACCTGCGCGGCGGTGTGATGGGCCGGACGGTGGTGAAGATCCCGTAGGGGCATGGAAGGGGCCTGAATCGGCTAGAATGTCGCCCCCGCTTCTGCTCACTTTCCGCCGGCCGAATGTCCACTGCACCAGCATCAGCGGGCGCACGCCTCTGGGCGGCGCTCGACGCCGAACGGCCCTTGCAGGTCGTCGGTACCATCAATGCGTACAGCGCCCTGCTGGCCGAGCGCAGCGGCTTCAGGGCGCTCTACCTTTCGGGCGCCGGCGTCGCCAACGCGTCGTTTGGTCTGCCGGACCTGGGGATCACCAGCCTCAACGACGTGTGCGAGGACGTCCGGCGCATCACCTCCGCGACGCAGTTGCCGTTGCTCGTCGATGCCGACACCGGCTGGGGCGCCGCCTTCAATATCTCTCGCACCATGCGCGACCTGATCCGTTCGGGGGCGGCGGGCATGCATCTCGAAGATCAGGTGCAGGCGAAACGCTGCGGTCACCGGCCTGGCAAGGCGCTCGTGCCCGCCGCCGAGATGGTCGATCGGATCAAGGCGGCGGTCGACGGTCGCAACGATCCGCGCTTCGTCGTGATGGCCCGCACCGACGCGCACGCGGTGGAAGGCCAGCAGGCCGCCGTCGAGCGCGCCTTGCGCTACGTCGAGGCCGGTGCCGACATGATCTTCGCCGAGGCCCTCACCCGGCTCGAGGAGTACCGCGAATTCACGCGCGCCGTACGCGCGCCGGTGCTGGCCAACATCACGGAGTTCGGCAAGACGCCGCTGTTCACCACGCAGGAGCTGGGCGAGGCGGGCGTGCGGCTCGCGCTCTACCCGCTCTCGGCGTTCCGCGCCATGAGCAAAGCGGCGCTGGATGTCTACGCTGCGTTGCGAGCCCAGGGCACGCAGAAGGCCGTGCTCGACAGGATGCAGACGCGAGCCGAGCTCTACGACGTGCTCGGCTATCACGAATACGAGAAAAAGCTGGACGAGCTGTTCAAGAGCACAGAGTGAGAAGCGCACGGAGTGAGTCGGATCATGAATGAAGCCGCAGCCCAGGGTCCCAAGCCGAAGAAATCCGTCGCCCTGTCGGGCGTGATGGCGGGCAACACCGCCCTGTGCACCGTCGGGCGTACGGGCAACGACCTGCACTATCGCGGCTACGACATCCTCGAAATCGCGGAAGCGGCCGAGTTCGAGGAGCTGGCCCACCTCCTCATCCACGAGAAACTGCCGACGCGCGCCGAGCTCGACGCCTACAAGGCGAAGCTCAAGGGCTTGCGCTCGATTCCGCAGAGCGTGCGCGCAGTTCTGGAGCAGCTCCCGGCGGCCAGCCACCCGATGGACGTGATGCGCACGGCGGTGTCCTCGCTCGGCTGCGCGCTCCCCGAGAAAGAGGATCACAACGTGGCGGGTGCGCGCGACATCGCCGACCGGCTCATCGCCTCGCTCGGCTCGATGCTCTGCTACTGGTACCACTACAGCCATTCCGGGCAGCGCATTCACGTCGAGACCGAGGACGATTCGATCGGCGGGCATTTCCTGCACCTGCTGCATCGCCGTCCGGCGAGCGAGTCCTGGGTGCGCGCCATGCACACTTCGCTGAACCTCTATGCCGAGCACGAGTTCAACGCCTCCACGTTCGCCGCGCGCGTCATTGCCGGCACAGGCGCCGACATTTATTCATGCCTCACCGGCGCCATCGGCGCCCTGCGCGGTCCGAAGCACGGCGGTGCGAACGAGGTCGCCCTCGAAATCCAGCAGCGCTACGACAGCCCCGACGCCGCGGAAGCGGATGTGCGCCGGCGCGTGGCCAACAAGGAAGTCATCATCGGGTTCGGTCACCCGGTGTACACGATCTCCGATCCGCGCAACCAGGTGATCAAGGGTGTCGCGCAACGGCTGGCGCGCGAAGCGCGCAACACCAGAATGTTCGACATCGCGGCACGCCTCGAAAAGGTGATGGCCGAGGTGAAGAAGTTGTTCCCGAACCTCGACTGGTTTTCGGCCGTGTCCTATCACCTGATGGGCGTGCCCACCGCGATGTTCACGCCGCTGTTCGTGATCGCGCGCACCACGGGCTGGGGCGCCCACGTGATCGAGCAGCGCATCGACGGCAAGATCATCCGCCCGAGCGCCAACTACACCGGGCCCGAGAATCTTAAATTCGTTCCCATCGACAAGCGCCAGTAGAGCCGGCGCGCAACAGGTCCCCAATGTCCGCACACGACTACAAGTCGGCTCAGCGCCCTGAGCCCGACCCGCTGCTGACCGACATCGCCGACTACGTGACCGGCTTCGAGGTTCGCAGCGATGCCGCCTACGAAACGGCGCGCTACTGCCTGATGGATACGCTCGCGTGCGGCTTCCAGGCCCTGCAATACCCGGCCTGCACCCGGCTGATGGGACCGATCGTGCCCGGCGCGACCATGCCCGGCGGTGCGCGCGTGCCGGGCACGTCCTACGAGCTCGATCCCGTTGCCGGCGCGTTCAACATCGGCGCCATGATCCGCTGGCTCGATTTCAACGACACCTGGCTCGCGGCGGAATGGGGCCATCCGTCCGACAACCTCGGTGGCATTCTCGCGGTCGCGGACTACCTCAGCCGCCGCAACGTCGGCGAGGGCCGCAACCCGCTGACGGTGCGCGACGTGCTCACCGCGATCATCAAGGCGCACGAGATCCAGGGCGTGCTGGCGCTGGAGAACAGCTTCAATCGCGTCGGCCTCGATCACGTGCTGCTGGTACGCGTGGCGTCGGCGGCGGTGGTCACACGCATGCTCGGCGGTACCCGCGACCAGGTCGTGAACGCGCTTTCCAACGCCTGGATCGACGGCGGCGCGCTGCGTACTTACCGGCACGCGCCCAACACCGGGTCGCGCAAGAGCTGGGCGGCGGGCGACGCGACCAGCCGCGCGGTGCGTCACGCATTCATCGCGCTCACGGGGGAGATGGGATATCCCTCGGCGCTGTCCGCGAAGAGCTGGGGGTTCCAGGACGTCCTGTTCAAGAGCAAGCCCGTGACGCTGGCGCAGTCCCTCGGCAGCTACGTGATGGAGAACGTGCTCTTCAAGATCGCGTTCCCCGCGGAGTTCCACGCCCAGACGGCCGTCGAGTGCGCGATGCAGCTGCATCCGGCGGTGCGCGACCGGGTCGACGCCATCGAGAAGATCGTGATCGAGACGCAGGAGCCGGGCGTGCGCATCATCGACAAGACCGGGCCGCTCGCGAATCCGGCCGATCGCGACCACTGCATCCAGTACATGGTGGCGATCCCGCTGATCTTCGGCCGCCTGAGCGCGGCTGACTACGAAGATGCCGTCGCGGCCGATCCGCGCGTCGATGCGCTGCGCAATCGCATGGTGGTGCAGGAGAACCCGACGTTCACGCAGGAGTACTACGCCGCGGACAAGCGCTACATCGGCAACGCCCTGCAGGTCTTCTTCCGCGACGGTACCCGCAGCGAGCGCGTGCACGTCGACTTCCCGATCGGCCATCGCAAGCGTCGTGCCGAGGGAATGCCGGTGCTGGTGAAGAAGTTCGAAACCAGCGTCGCCGCGCATTTCGGGCCGAAGCAGAGCGAACTGATCCGCGCCACGTTCGCGGACGCGCGCAAGCTCGACGCCATGCCGCTGAACGAGCTGATGGCGATCCTGGTCAAGAACTGACCTCGAGCGCGGCCGCGCCATGGGCAAGACGGCAGACGGCGGTACGCCGTCCGAAGACGATGGCGACGCGACCTCCCTGGGTGCCGTGCTCGATGGCGGCTGCGCGCAGCTCGGAGTCGCGCTCGAGGCGCGTCACCGCGCACAAATGCTGACGCTGGTGCACGAGCTGGCCGACTGGAGCCTGCGCTTCAATCTCACGGCCATCCGCGAGCCCGCGGACATCGTCACCAAGCACCTGCTCGACTCGCTGACGGTGCTGCCTCACCTCAGCGGGCGCACGGTCGCGGACGTCGGCTCCGGTGCGGGTTTCCCCGGCCTGCCGCTGGCGATCGCCAGCCCGGAGCGCTCGTTCACGCTGATCGAGGCCACGGGCAAGAAGGTCCGGTTCATCGAACACGCCACCCGTCACCTGGGCCTCGCCAACGTCGTCGTCGTGCATGCGCGGGCCGAGAGCTGGAAACCACCGGTGCCGTTCGACAGCGTGGTGGCGCGTGCCCTCTCGAGTCTTTCGGACTTCGTGCGCTTCGCCGGCCACCTCGCGGCGCCGCGCGGCCGGCTCCTGGCGATGAAGGGCCAGTCCCCCGAAGAGGAGCTGCGCACGCTTGCGCGCGGCTGGCGGGCGACGCAGACCCTGCCGTTGCGCGTTCCGGGCCTGGACGCGGCCCGCCACCTGGTGGTCCTGCAGCGCGCGGCTGACGTGGAGTCGCGAAGTCGGTAGGCTGGCCCCCGCCATGAAGCGGGTTATCGCGGTCGCGAACCAAAAGGGCGGTGTCGGCAAGACCACGACGGCGGTCAACCTGGCTGCCTCGCTCGCCGCCACACGCCGCCGCGTGTTGCTCGTCGACATGGATCCGCAGGGCAACGCCACGATGGGCTCCGGCGTGGACAAGCGCACTGTCGAGCACAGCTCCGCGAACGTGCTGCTGGGCGAATGCGAGATCGCGGCAGCCCTGGTGCCGGTGGATCCGGGCGGATTCACGCTGCTGCCCGGCAACGACGAGCTGACCGCTGCCGAGGTGAGGCTCCTCACCGTACTCGCGGGGCGCGAAATGCGCCTGCGCAATGCGCTCAAGACCGTCCGCAACCTCTACGACGTCATCATCATCGACTGCCCGCCCGCGTTGAACATGCTCACCGTGAACGCACTGGTGGCCGCCGACGGCGTGCTGGTGCCGATGCAGTGCGAGTACTACGCGCTCGAAGGCCTGTCGGCGCTGGTCGGGACCATCGAGCAGATCCGCGTCAACATCAATCCGGAGCTGCAGATCGAAGGCATCCTGCGCACGATGTACGACCCGCGCAACAACCTCTCGGCCGAGGTCGCCGCACAGCTCATCGAGCACTTCGGGGACAAAGTGTTTCGCACCGTCATCCCGCGCAACGTTCGCCTGGCCGAGGCGCCGAGCTTCGGCAAGCCCGCACTGTTCCACGACAAGGATTCGCGCGGCGCGCTGGCGTACTTGGCGCTGGCCGGCGAAATGCTGCGCAAGGACGACGAGCTGGCCACGTCGGTCGACCCGGACCCGTCGGACGGCGACGACGTCGACCAGGCCGAACAGCCCGGGCAACCGGGGACGGTCAGCCCGTGAACACAATCCGTTGCTATGATGGCTGTCCATGGCGGTGAAGAAGTCGAGCCTCGGTCGCGGCCTCGAAGCCCTGCTGGGTCAAACCCCGCGGCGTGCCACTCCGCCACCCATCGCCGAGGTCGCTCCCGCCGGGCCGCCGCGCGACGAGCTGACCCGCATCCCTCTCGATCTCCTGCAGCGCGGCCGTTACCAGCCACGTACCGACATGCGCCAGGAATCGCTGCAGGAGCTGGCTGATTCGATCAGAGCGCAGGGCGTGGTGCAGCCGATCGTCGTGCGACCCGTGGATTCCACCGATGGCGGCTCGCAACGCTACGAGATCATTGCCGGCGAGCGGCGCTGGCGCGCCGCGCAGATCGCGGGCCTCGCCGACATTCCCGCCCTCGTGCGCGACGTTCCCGACGATGCGGCCGTGGCGATGTCGCTCATCGAGAACATCCAGCGCGAGAATCTCAACCCGCTGGAAGAGGCGCGCGCGCTGCAGCGGCTGATCGAAGAGTTCCGCATGACGCACCAGACGGCGGCCGAAGCCGTCGGCCGTTCACGCGTCGCGGTGAGCAACCTGCTGCGACTGCTGGAGCTCGGCGACGAAGTGAAGGGGCTCGTCGAGCGGCGCGAGCTCGAGATGGGCCATGCGCGCGCGCTGCTCGGCCTTGCCGGGCGCAAGCAGCAGAGCGAGGTTGCGGCGCTGGTAGCGAAGAAGGGCCTGTCCGTGCGCGAGACCGAAGCGCTGGTGCGGCGATTGCTCGCCCATGCCGAAGGCGCAACGGCCGCCCCCGAGAAGGCCGCCGACCCCAACATCCGCAAGCTCGAGAGCGATCTCATGGACAAGCTGGGCGCCAAGGTCGCGATCCGCCACCTGGCGAGCGGCAAGGGCAGGCTCATCGTCAGCTACAACAGCCTCGACGAGCTGGACGGGATCCTCGAGCGGCTGAACTGACCCAGCGCTCAACTGCCCCCGCGGCTCAACTGACCTTGGGCGCCGGTCTTCGCTGCGGACGCGCCCACAATCGTTGACAGTCGAGTCGACAGACGGGACAGGTTGACGCTTTTTTTCGCGTTTCGCCGGCTGCGCCCTTCCCCCGGCTGCACCCCTCGGGTAATTGCGTCGACGACCCTGCCGCCGGCACTCTTCCACGCGTCCGCTCGCCCTCGCAGCTTTCTTGAAGCACTGCAAAAACCCGTTATAATGCGCGGCCTTCGCGGCCGGGGACCCGTCCCGGTTGCCGCACACGAACGCCACTTGTCGCCGGCATTCTTCGGTTCGAACAGTGGCGTTTTTGTTGCCCCGAATTGGCCAGAGGGCGATGACAAGAACAGGCGTGAGCACGCCGGAAGTGAGCGCGAAACGCGTCCCGCTGCAGCTTGTGCTCGGCCAGGCCGCCGCCACATTCGTGGTGGCCGCGCTGTTCCTGGTCTTCTCCGGCGCGGCCGCCGCGCAATCGGCGCTGCTGGGAGGCGGCATCGGCGTTGCGGCGAGTCTGGCGATGGCGCTCGTCGCCTTTCGCCCCGCCGGCGGCGATCCGAAGCGCATTCTGCGCGGCTTCTATCGGGGAGAGGCCGTGAAGTTGGGAGTGACGGTGCTGCTGTTCGCGGCGGCGCTCAGGTTCCTCGAAATCGCGGCGGCGCCGTTCTTCGCGGCGTACATCGCAACGTTCATCGTGTATTGGCTTGCTCTTGCTCGCTGACAATCACCACATGGCTGCCGAACAACCCGCAAGCGTCAACGAGTACATCGTCCACCACCTGACGAACCTGACCCACAAGGTCGGCGACGGTGGTTTCTACACACTGCACATCGACAGCCTCTTCTTCTCCGTCCTGCTGGCGCTGGTGTTCGGCGGCAGTTTCTGGCTCGCGGCGCGCAAGGCGACGGCGGGCGCGCCGGGCAAGTTCCAGAACTTCGTCGAGCTGGTGGTCGAGTTCGTCGACACGCAGGTCAAGGACACCTTCCACGGCACCAGCCGCCTGATCGCGCCGCTGGCGCTGACCGTCTTCTGCTGGATCTTCCTCTTCAACTTCATGGACCTGGTGCCGGTCGACGTGCTGCCCTGGATCGCGCACAACGTCTTTCACATCCAGTACCTGAAGGTCGTGCCCAGCACCGACCTCAACATCACGTTCGGCATGTCGATCACCGTGTTCCTGCTGGTGATGTACTACAGCGTGCGCATCAAGGGCGCCGGCGGCTTCGCGAAGGAGCTGCTGTTCCACCCCTTCGGCAAGTGGGGCATGCCCGGCAACCTGATCCTGAATGCCATCGAGCACATCGCGCGCCCCGTGTCGCTGGCGCTGCGCTTGTTCGGCAACATGTACGCGGGCGAAATGATCTTCCTGCTGATCGCGCTGTTCACCATCGGCAAGGGCGCCGAGGGACTGCTGTCGCTCGGCGGATTCTTCGGCTTCATCGGCCAGACGATCCTGGGCCTCGCCTGGGCGATCTTCCACATCCTGATCATCACCCTGCAGGCCTTCATCTTCATGATGCTCACGATCGTGTACCTGTCGATGGCGCACGAGGAGCATCACTGATGGCCGGCGCCGGGCGTCGCGGCCGCGCTTTCACCGGATTCGAAACAAGGTTTCTTTGAGGAGGAAAACATGGAACTTGCCAGTCTGATCGCCAACGTCCAGGGGTTCACGGCGCTCGCCGTCGGAATCGTGTTCGGCATGGGTGCGCTCGGCACCGCCATCGGCTTCGGCCTGCTCGGCGGAAAGTTTCTGGAGGGCGCCGCGCGCCAGCCGGAAATGGTCCCGATGCTGCAGGTGAAGATGTTCATCGTCGCCGGCCTGCTCGACGCGGTCGCGATGATCGGCATCGGCTTCGCGCTGTTCTTCACCTTCGCCAATCCGTTCCTGGCTGCGGTGCAGTCGGCCGCGGGCGGCGGCTGAGGACGGGACAACCGGTGTCCGGCTGCCCGGCATCGGCCAAGCGACCGGGCATAGCGAAGGAGTTTCGCCCATGAGCCTCAATCTCACGCTGATCACGCAGATCTTCGTGTTCGGCCTGCTCGTGCTCTTCACGATGAAGTTCGTGTGGCCGCTGATCCTCGGCGCCATGGACGAGCGCTCGCGGCGCATCGCCGACGGCCTCGCGGCCGCGGAAAAAGGCCAGAAGGAGCTCGCGCAGTCGAAGACGCGCTCCGACGAGGTCGTCCGCGAGGCGCGTGTCAAAGCAGTGCAGATCGTCGACCACGCGCAGCATCGCGCCAACGAGCTGATCGAGCAGGCCAAGACCGCGGCCATCGCCGAGGGCGAGCGGCTGATGGCCTCGGCCCAGCAGCAGATCCAGCTCGAAGCGACGCGCGCGCGCGAAGAGCTGCGCAGACAAGTCGCGGCTCTCGCCGTCGCCGCTGCCAGCAAGCTCGTCGAGAAGGAAATAGATCCGAGGACGCACTCCGACCTGCTGAACAAGCTGGCGGCGCAGATCTGACGTGGCCGACAAGAGCACAATCGCCCGCCCCTACGCCAAGGCGCTGTTCGGCGTGGCGCTCGAGCACAAGAAGCTCGGGCCTTGGGCGCAGACGCTGGCGTTGTCCGCGGAGGTCGTGAGCGACGAGCGCATGAAGAAGGTGCTCGCCAGCCCGCTGATCGCGCCGGCACAGCTCGCGGACGTGCTGCTGGAAATCCTCGACGCCGCCGCTCCCGGCGGTCTCGACGAGCAGGGCCGCAATTTCATCCGCACCCTCGCCGCGAACCGGCGTCTCGGCCTCCTCCCCGAGATCGCCGCGCTCTTCGGCCGGCTCAAGGCGGAATGGGAGAACACGGCGGACGTCACGGTGATCTCCGCGGTTCCCCTCGACGAAACGCTGCAGCGCCGCTACGCGGAAGCGATGGAAAAGAGATTGCGCCGGCAGGTGCGCCTGCACTGCAAGGTCGATCCGGCGGTGCTCGGCGGCGCCGTGCTGCGCGCCGACGACCTGGTAATCGACGGCTCGCTGCGCGGCAGGCTCGAGCGCCTTGCCGCCGAAGTCGGCCAATAGAGAAACGACTGGACAAGAGGTCAAGGTAATGGCGATCAAGGCATCCGAGATCAGCGATCTCATCAAGTCCCGAATCGAGAAATTCCAGTCCACGACCGACGCCCGCAACGTCGGCACCGTGATCACGGTTACCGACGGCATCTGCCGCGTACACGGCCTGGCCGACGCGCGCTACGGCGAGATGCTCGAGTTTCCCGGCAACACCTTTGGCCTCGCGCTCAACCTGGAGCAGGACTCGGTGGGTTCCGTGGTGCTCGGCGAGTACAAGCACATCAGCGAAGGCTCCACGGTCAAGACCACCGGTCGCATTCTCGAAGTGCCGGTGGGCCGCGAGCTGCTCGGCCGCGTGGTCGATTCGCTGGGCAATCCGCTGGACGGCAAGGGGCCGATCAAGACCACGAAGACCGCTCCGATCGAGCGCGTGGCGCCCGGCGTCATGCACCGCAAGTCCGTGTCGCAGCCCGTGCAGACCGGCTACAAGGCCATCGACTCGATGGTGCCGATCGGCCGCGGCCAGCGCGAGCTGATCATCGGCGACCGTCAGACCGGCAAGACCGCGCTCGCGATCGACACGATCATCAACCAGAAGGGCTCCGGCATTAAGTGCATCTACGTCGCCATCGGCCAGAAGCAGAGCTCGATCGCGAACGTGGTGCGCAAGCTCGAAGAGCACGGTGCGATGGATCACACCATCGTCGTCGCGGCGTCGGCCTCCACGCCCGCCGCCATGCAGTACATCGCGCCCTACGCCGGCTGCACCATGGGCGAGTTCTTCATGGACAACGGCGAGGACGCGCTGATCATCTATGACGACCTCACCAAGCAGGCCTGGGCGTATCGCCAGATCTCGCTGCTCCTGAAGCGTCCGCCGGGTCGCGAAGCCTACCCGGGCGACGTCTTCTATCTGCATTCGCGCCTGCTCGAACGTTCGGCGCGAGTAAACGAGGAGTACGTCGAGAAGACGACGCAGGGCAAGGTGAAGGGCAAGACCGGCTCGCTGACGGGGTTGCCGGTGATCGAAACGCAGGCGGGCGACGTGACGGCCTTCGTGCCGACGAACGTCATCTCGATCACCGACGGCCAGATCTTCCTGGAAGGCGACCTGTTCAACGCGGGCATCCGGCCCGCCATGAACGCCGGCATCTCGGTGTCGCGCGTCGGCGGCGCGGCGCAGACCGACATCATCAAGAAGCTCGGCGGCGGCATCCGTCTCGCGCTGGCGCAGTACCGCGAGCTCGCGGCGTTCTCGCAGTTCGCTTCCGATCTCGACGCGGCCACGCGCCGCCAGCTCGAGCTCGGTGTCCGCGTCACCGAGGTCATGAAACAAAAGCAGTACGCGCCCATGTCCGTGGCCGAAATGGCGTTGACCCTCTACGCGGTCAACAACGGCTACATGGACAAGGTCGACCGCAAGAAGGTGGTCGACTTCGAGGCGGCGTTGCAGGCCTTCGCCCGGTCCAATCACGCCGCGGCGCTAAAGGCGATCAACGACAAGCCGGTGCTCAAGGAGCACGAAGCCGCGCTGAAGAAGATCATCGAGGACTTCGTGCAGACCGGGGCCTATTGAAATGCTCGGGATCGGACTCCTGTCACGACCCTCGAATGGCGAGCGACTGAGGAGCAGCAATGGCAGGCGCCAAAGAAATCCGCGTCAAGATCGGTAGCATCAAGAACACGCAGAAGATCACCAAAGCGATGGCGATGGTGGCTACCAGCAAGATGCGCCGTGCGCAGGACCGCATGCGCGCCTCGCGCCCGTACGCGCAGAAGATGCGCGTGGTGATCGGGCACCTGAACGAGGCGAATCCCGACTATCGTCACCCGTTCCTCGTGGAGCGCGAGGCGAAGTCGGTCGGGTTCATCGTGGTGAGCACCGACCGCGGCCTCGCCGGCTCGCTCAACGTGAATCTCTTCAAGACCACGCTGCTCGCGATCCGCGACTGGCAGGCGAAAGCTGCCTCGGTGAGCCTGTGCGTCATCGGCGCCAAGGCCCTGGCATTCTTCCGTCGCCTCGGCCTGCCGATCCTCGCGCAGGTCACTCACCTCGGCGATCGCCCGCACGTCAAGGATCTGATCGGCACGGTCAAGGTCATGCTTGACGCCTACAGCGAGGGCAAGATCGACCGGCTGTTCCTGATGAACAACACGTTCGTCAACACGATGAGCCAGAAGCCCACGCAGACGCAGCTGCTGCCGGTCGAAACGCTCGACCGCGACCAGCTGCAGCAGCACTGGGACTACATCTACGAGCCGGGCGCGGCGGAGATCCTGCCCGACGTGCTGATGCGCTACGTCGAGTCGCAGGTCTACCAGGGCGCCGTCGAGAACGTCGCCTGCGAAATGGCGGCGCGCATGGTGGCGATGAAGAGCGCCTCCGACAATGCGGGTAAGCTCATCGAAGAATTGCAACTGATCTACAACAAGGCGCGTCAGGCGGCGATCACCAAAGAGCTGTCGGAAATCGTCGGCGGCGCCGCGGCGGTATGACCCCGGCAAGGCCACCCCGAAAAGTTTCTCGAAGACTCGAATACTTTTCGGGGCCCGGCAAGAGACCTGGATTTGAGGAATAGACAATGAGCAGCGGAAAAATCGTTCAGATCATCGGTGCGGTCATCGACGTGGAATTCCCGCGCGATGCGATTCCGAAGGTGTACCAGGCGCTCAAGCTCCAGGACATCGACCTCACGCTCGAAGTGCAGCAGCAGCTGGGCGACGGCGTCGTGCGCACGATCGCGATGGGTACCTCGGAAGGCCTGAAGCGCGGCATGAGCGTGGCGAATACGGGCGCGCCGATCTCGGTGCCGGTGGGCGCGGGGACGCTCGGCCGCATCATGGACGTGCTGGGTGCCCCGATCGACGAGGCGGGCCCGGTGCAGACGAAGGACAAGTGGCCGATTCACCGCCCCGCGCCGTCGTACGACGAGCAGGCGGGTGGCCAGGATCTGCTCGAGACGGGCATCAAGGTCATCGACCTGCTCATCCCGTTCGCGAAGGGCGGCAAGATCGGCCTGTTCGGCGGCGCCGGCGTCGGCAAGACCGTGAACATGCTGGAGCTCATCAACAACATCGCCAAGACGCACTCGGGCCTGTCGGTGTTCGCGGGCGTGGGCGAGCGCACCCGCGAAGGCAACGACTTCTACCACGAGATGAAGGAGTCGGGCGTGCTCGACAAGGTGGCGATGGTGTTCGGCCAGATGAACGAGCCGCCAGGCAACCGGCTGCGCGTCGCGCTCACCGGCCTCACCATGGCCGAGTACTTCCGCGACGAGAAGCAGGCGAGCGGCAAGGGCCGCGACGTGCTGCTGTTCATCGACAACATCTACCGCTACACGCTCGCGGGCACCGAAGTGTCGGCGCTGCTCGGACGCATGCCGTCCGCGGTGGGTTACCAGCCGACACTGGCCGAGGAAATGGGTCTGCTGCAGGAGCGCATCACGTCGACGAAGACTGGCTCGATCACCTCGATCCAGGCCGTGTATGTGCCCGCAGACGATCTCACCGACCCGTCGCCGGCGACCACGTTCGCGCACCTCGACGCGACCGTCGTGCTCTCGCGCCAGGTCGCGGCGCTCGGCATCTATCCCGCGGTGGATCCGCTCGACTCGACCAGCCGCCAGCTGGATCCGCTGGTCGTCGGCGAGGACCACTACAACACCGCGCGCGCCGTGCAAGCGGTCCTGCAGCGTTACAAGGAGCTGCAGGACATCATCGCGATCCTGGGCATGGACGAGCTCAGCGAAGAAGACAAGCTCACCGTGTTCCGCGCGCGCAAGATCCAGCGCTTCCTGTCGCAGCCGTTCAACGTGGCGAAGGTGTTCACCGGCCAGGACGGCAAGATCGTTTCGCTCAAGGACACGATCCGCGGCTTCAAGGGCATTCTCGCCGGCGAGTACGACGCCCTGCCCGAGGGCGCGTTCTACATGGTCGGCTCGATCGAGGAAGCGGTCGCGAAGGCGAAGACGCTGCAGTAAGGAACGGCGGGAAGCTCCATGGCCAACACCATTCACGTCGACATCGTCAGCGCCGAGGGCGAGATCTTCTCCGGCGCCGCGACGATGGTGTTCGCGCCCGCGGTGATGGGCGAGATCGGCATCGCGCCGCGCCACGCGCCGCTGCTGACCACGCTCAAGCCGGGCGAGGTGCGCGTGCAGACGCCGGACGGCGTGGAGCAGTTCTTCTACGTCGGCGGCGGCGCGCTCGAGGTGCAGCCGCACCTCGTGACCGTGCTCGCCGATACCGCGCTGCGTGCCAAGGACATCGACGAAGCGGCGGCGCTTGCTGCCAAGCAGCGCGCCGAAGAGGCGCTGCGCGACAAGACCGGCCAGATCGAGATCGCCGAGGCGCAGGCCGAGCTGGCGCGCGCCGCGGCGCAGTTGAAGGCACTCGAGCGGCTGAGGAAGATCCGCAAATAGACCGCGCGGCGGCGCGTGCCGTTGCGGCGAGAAACAGGTTGCTGGACGACAGCGAAAGCGCTGGAAAATGAGGGCGCCCAGTGCAGCCGAAGTGAGAACGTCGTTCGCGGCGATGCTGCTCGTGGCCTCGTTCGGTGCGCAGTCGAGCGCCGCCCGGCGTGCACGAAGCAACCTGTGATGCGCGGTGTCGTTCCAATAGCCAATACTTCCGCGAAGGCATCGGAGCGATGGACGCAGCGGCACGCGAGCAGCCTCTCAAGCAGGCGCTGGCCGAGAAGTGCGAGCTGCCGGAGGTGACGAAGTGAGCGTTCACGCTTGAAAGCCCGCGTCCCTGTCAGCATCGCCACCGTGGCAACGTTCGCGGCCCTGCTGGCCGTGTCGCACAGTTCTGCGTCGCAGGAACCGGTCGAAGTGACTTTGCCTGCGCCGGCTCACCAGTGCGCATCGCCTGCGCTGCCGTTGGACGGCGCACCACTACCTGCCCTCAGCCTCGATCCGGCACACGAGAACACTTTCGGCGAGGAGGCACCCCAGGATGCGAAGGCCGGCGTCACGAAGCTGCACCTGCTCGTGAACGAGGAGGGGCGGGTCGTACGTGCGCGGATCGCAGGCTCGCAAGGGGATGCGCGCACCGATGAATGGATTGCGCGCGGAGTCGCCGCCTGGCGTTTCAAGCCGCGCGTGCTCGACGGCAGACCCGTCTGTGCGTGGGGCGCGTATTCCGTCGCCTTCGGGGTGGTCGACCGCTCGCCGCCCGCTGTTCCGCAAACGCAAGCTCCGCCTGCCTCGCAATCTGCGGCACCGCACGCAACGATTGATTCGTTCGGAACACCGGTCGTGCAGCCTTACTACGCGAAGGGGCGGATGAAGTACGTAAGATTCCATGCGAGTTGCAAGTCCGACGAGAATGCTTTCTACACGGTTCCGCCGGGCGCCGTTCTTACACCCCCGGTTCATCTCAGCGGTGGCGCGGCAAACCAGCTGGCGCGACGGGTTCCGCTCGGTACGGAAGCGCAGGTTTTCATGTTCGTAAACGAGCGTGGCCGCGTGGTGCGCTCGGTCATCTACGAGTCGAGCGGCATCGACGGGTTCGATCGCGGCGCTGCAAGGAGCGCGCATCGCTGGCGTTTCCAACCGGCGACGATCGATGGTAAGCCTGCATGTGCCTGGGCAAACGTGATCGTCAGGCAGACTCGTCATGGATTCCACTAGCGAGAGGTCCGCAATGCAACTGAGCGTCGTCATCCTCGCCGCCGGCCAGGGCAAGCGCATGAAGTCGGACCTGCCGAAGGTCCTGCAGCCGCTCGCAGGGCGCGCGGTGCTCGCGCACGTCATCGATCGCGCGCGCGAGCTGACCGCGACGGATATACACGTCGTGTACGGGCACGGCGGCGACGCGGTGCGCGCGGCGTTCCCCGACGCGGATCTCGACTGGGCGCTGCAGGCCGAGCAGCTCGGCACCGGGCACGCGGTGATGCAGGCGATGCCGAACGTTCCGGACGGTCATCTCGTGCTGGTCCTGCTCGGCGACGTGCCGCTGGTCCGGAAGGCGACGCTCGAGAAGCTGGTCGCGGCCACCAGCGACAAGGCGATCGGTGTAGTGAGCGTGATCCTCGAAGACCCCGCCGGCTACGGCCGCATCGTGCGCGACGCTGCCGGCCGCGTGGTGCGCATCGTCGAGCAGAAGGATGCCAACACCAAGGAGCGCGCCATCCGCGAGATCAACACCGGCATCATGGCGATGCCCGCGAGCCAGCTGCGCCGCTGGCTCGGCGCGTTGCGGAATGACAATGCGCAGGGGGAGTACTACCTTACGGACGTCATCGGTGCCGCGGTTCGCGACGGACTCGGCGTCGAAGGCATCATCGCGCCCAATCCGGTGGAGGGACTCGGTATCAACGACAAGCTGCAGCTCGCCGAAGCGGAAACGGCGCTCCGCAAGCAGAAGGCCGAGGAGCTGATGCTCGCCGGAGTGACGGTCGCCGATCCCGCCCGTCTCGACGTGCGCGGCACGGTGCAGGCGGGGCGAGACGTTTCGCTCGACATCAATACCGTGCTGCTGGGGAAAGTGACGCTGGGCAATCGCGTGAAGGTCGGACCGAACTGCATGATCACCGACAGCGAGATCGGCGACGACGTCGAAATTCTCGCCAACTGCGTCATCGAAGGTGCGCGCGTCGATGCCGCCTGCCGCGTCGGCCCGTTCGCGCGCCTGCGCCCCGGCACTCACCTGCACCACGACGCGCACATCGGCAACTTCGTCGAAGTGAAGAAGACCGAGGTCGGCGCCGGCAGCAAGGCGAATCACCTCACGTACCTGGGCGACGCCGTGATCGGCGCGGGCGTCAACGTCGGCGCCGGCACCATCACCTGCAACTACGACGGCGTGAACAAGTCGGTCACCGAGATCGGCGACGGCGCGTTCATCGGGTCCGGGACTATGCTCGTGGCGCCGGTTCAGGTCGGCGTCAACGCGACCATCGGGGCGGGCTCGACCATCACCCGGCCGGCGCCGCCCGACAAGCTCACGCTGGAACGCAGCAAGCAGGTCACGGTCGAAGGCTGGACCCGCCCGGCCCGGAAAAAGCCCTCGCCTCCGAAATAGGCAATGGTCGTTCTTTCAGAGACGTGATTCACAGGCTGCACAGCGCCGGAACCATTCCACGGACGGATGAGGCAAACTGCCCGGCCTGCCGGCTCTGAAGCGCGCAGCCGGCCAACCAGGAAAGAACAAGCATGTGCGGAATCGTCGGAGCCATCGCAGAGCGTGACATCGTCCCCATCCTGATCGAGGGCCTCAAGCGGCTCGAGTATCGCGGTTACGACTCTGCCGGTGTGGCCGTGCTCAACGGCACGCAGAAACTCTCGCGCGTGCGCACGGTGGGCAAGGTGCGCAAGCTCGAAGAAGCGATCGCAGGGGGCGGAGCAGAGCTCGGTGCAAAGGCGATGCGGGGCAAGCTCGGCATCGCGCACACGCGCTGGGCCACGCACGGCGCGCCGAGCGAGCTCAACGCGCACCCGCACATTTCGCGCGACGGGCTGGCGATCGTCCACAACGGCATCATCGAGAACTACGAGGAGCTGCGCGAAGACCTCAAGACGCACGGCTACACCTTCAGCTCCGAGACCGACACCGAAGTCGTCGCGCACCGCATTCACTATCATCTTCAGAGGCTCGGCGGACAGAGGCAGCGCGACCTGTTCCGGGCAGTGCGCGCCACTGTGGCGGAACTCGAGGGTGCTTACGCGCTCGCGGTGATGAGCGAGCACGATCCGGACTGTATTGTCCTCGCGCGCTGCGGTTGCCCGGTGGTCATCGGCCTGGGCGAGGACGAGAACTTCGTCGCGTCCGACGTCGCGGCGCTGCTCCCGGTCACCCGCAACTTCATCTTCCTCGACGAGGGCGATGTCGCCGAGGTGCGCCGCAAAGGCGTCAAGGTGCTCGACCGCGAGGGCAACAGCGCGCAGCGCCCGGTGCGAGTCAGCGAGCTGTCCGCGGACGCTGCCGAGAAAGGCCAGTACGCGCACTACATGCTCAAGGAAATCCACGAGCAGCCGCGCGCAGTCGCGCAAACGCTCGAAGAGCGCGTCGCGGGCGGCAAGCTGCTCGAAGCGGCGTTCGGCCCAGCGGCCACGGATATTTTCAAGCGCGCGCAGGCCGTCCACATCGTCGCCTGCGGCACGAGCTATCACGCGGGCGTCGTGGCGCGCTATTTCGTCGAGCAGATCTGCAAGCTGCCCTGCAACGTCGAAATCGCCAGCGAGTATCGCTACCGAAGCCCCGTCGTGCAGCCGAACACGCTGTTCGTGACCATCTCGCAGTCCGGCGAAACGGCGGACACCCTGGCCGCGTTGCGGCTCGCCAAGCAGGCTGGCTATCTCGCCGCCCTCTCCATCTGCAATGTTCCCGAGAGCTCGCTGGTGCGGGAGAGTGAGCTGGTGATGCTGACGCGCGCCGGTCCGGAGATCGGCGTCGCTTCGACCAAGGCGTTCACCACGCAGCTCGCGGCGCTCAACATGCTGGTCATCGCGCTGGCCAAGCACCACGGCGCGGATGCCGAGCGCGAGCGCGGCCTGGTGCAGCGCCTGATCGAGATTCCCGGGCTCATCGAGAAGACGCTCACGCTGGATCCGGTGTTGAAGGAGCTCGCGAAGCGGTTCGCGGACAAACACCACGCATTGTTCCTCGGCCGCGGCGCGCTGTATCCCATCGCGCTCGAGGGGGCCCTCAAGCTCAAGGAAATCTCGTACATCCACGCCGAGGCGTACGCCGCCGGCGAGCTCAAGCACGGCCCGCTCGCGCTCGTGGATTCGGACATGCCCGTCATCACGGTGGCGCCGAACAACGACCTGCTCGAGAAGCTGAAGTCGAACCTCATGGAGGTGCGCGCGCGCGGCGGCGAGCTGATCGTGTTCGCCGATCCGGAGTCCGGCATCAAGGAGAGCGACGGCGTTACGGTCATCGAGATGCCGAAGCACGTGAGCTACGTGCAGGCGCCGGCGGTCTACACCGTGCCGTTGCAGCTGCTCGCGTACCACGTCGCGATTCTCAGGGGCACGGACGTCGACCAGCCGCGCAACCTCGCGAAATCAGTGACCGTGGAATGAGGGTCGTCACCGGCCGCGCTTCTGTCGCTGCCGGGCTGGCCGCCGCTGCCGGGCTGGCCCCCGTTGCCGGGCCGGCCGCCGTTGCCGGCCTGGCCGTCGCGTTGATTCTTTCCTCCACGCTCGCGTCCACTGCGCTGGCGCAGGAGGATCCGGCCGCCCGTGCTCACGCGGAACAGGCCATCCGCCAAGTCGAGGCCGCCCTCGAGAAACGGCCGAACGACGGCGTTCTCCAGTACTACATGGCCATGTTCAATGCCCAGGCCGGGCATCGCGATCGCGCGATCGAGTGGTTGCGCCGCGTCGCGCAGCGTCGCATGGGTTTTCACCCGACTCCCGGCAGCGGCTTCGACAGCCTGTGGGGCGACGAGGAGTTCCAGAAGGTGCTCGGCGAGATCGCCGCGAACGAGACGCGTGTCGACGATGCGCGCGAAGCATTCCGCCTGCCGGACGCGAAGTTCGTGCCCGAAGGCATCGACTACGATCCGAAGGGCAAGCGTCACTTTATCGGCAGCGTCACGCAGCGACGAATCCTGCAGCGCTCGCGCAACGGCACCTTCGCCGATTTCTCGCGCACGACCGACGGACTGAAGTCTGTGCTGGGCGTCAGGGTGGATGCACCGCGCGGCCTGCTCTACGCCGTGTCGACCAACAGTTTCGCGCGGGCCACGAACGAGGGCGTCGACAACGCGCTCTTCGTCTACGACCTCAAAACCGCCGCGCTGCGCGCGCGCCTGCGCGTTCCCGAGGCGGTGAGTCTCAACGACGTTGCGGTAGGGCCGCGCGGCGAGGTTGCCGTTTCGGACTCCGGCGCCGGCACGATCTACGTGCTCGATCCCGCGCCCGGGCCGATCGGCGAGCTCATCTTTCTCGTGCCGCCGCGTCGCCTGTCGTCCAGCAACGGCCTCGTGTTCGCGCCCGACGGCACCCGATTGTTCGTGGCCACCGCGACGGGCATCGTCGCCGTCGACGTCGCCAGCGGCGAATTCCAGCGCCTGGCGCAGCCCGACGATATCGCCACGGGCGCGATCGACGGTCTGTATGTCCACGACGGCGACCTGATCGGCGTGCAGAACGTCATCTGCCCGGGGCGCGTGGTGCGGCTCGACATCGACGAGGAAGGCCGCGCGATTCGCGGCCTCACGGTCCTGCAGGCGTATCACCAAGCCCTCGACGAGCCCACCACGGGAACAATCGTGGGCAAGTCCCTGCATGTGATCGCGAATTCCTCGGTGGCGCGCGTTGCCCCCGACGGCTCCCTGCGCGACGAGGCGACCCTCGAGCCCGCATCGATCCTGGCCGTGCCGCTCTCTCGTCCCTGATCGGTCCGGCGAAGGTCGCCGATCGGTCCCCGCGGACGCCGCCGCGACCGTGCGCCGCGGCGCGTTTTGCGGTGCGCGTGCGGCGCAGCAGACGTAGAGTATGGCCCCGGTTCCCTGCTAATCTTCGCGCCCGAACTCGATGAAGGGGGAAGCAAAAATGAGGATCCGGATCAGCGCCCAATGGCTCGCCCTGCTGTTGGCCGGCATGCTGCTGGCGGCGTGCGGAGGACAGAAAGAACCGGCTGAAAAAGCCATCGCTTCGGCCGAAGCGGCCATCGCCAAGATTCGCGACGATGCCGCCCGGTTCGTTCCGGACGACCTCAAGGACCTGGAGGCCAGCCTTGCGGGCATGAAAGACAACCTGGCGAAGCAGAACTACCCGGCCGTGCTGCAGGCGGCACGTTCTCTGAACACACGCATCGCGGCGGTCGCCAACAGCGTGGCTTCGATGAAGACCGAGGCCGAGGCGACCACGGCGCAGCTCACCGAGCAGTGGAACACGCTCAGCGAGGAAGTGCCGGAGCTCGTGGAGAGAGTGACGGCCAGGGTCGACTCCATCACCAAGAGCAAGAAGCTTCCCAAGGACGTCGACCAGGAATTGTTCGATCACGTCAAGACCGAGTCCGAGAGCATGGCGCAGAGCTGGCAGCAGGCACTCGGCGCGTTCTCGAACGGCAACATGCAGGAAGCGGTCGATCGCGCGCAGATCGCCAAGGAGAAGGCCGCCGCCGCCATGCACACGCTGGGCATGAACGCGACGAGCTGAGCGAGACAGGCGCAGAGCGAGACACGCGACTTCGTGACATCCGACGCCCCGGTTCGCCCGGGGCGTCGTCGTTTCAGGGACCGGTGTTACAGCTGGAGCTGGCTCCCCAGCAGCACCACGCGATGCGCGGGGATGCGGAAGAAATCGGTCGCGTTGACCGACGTGCGCATCATCCAGGCGAAGAGGCGCGTGCGCCAGCGGCCGAAGGCGGAGCGGCGCGCGGGCGTGACCACGTCGGAGCCCAGGAAGAAAGAGCAATCCTCGGCGAACAGCATCAGGCCGAGCGCGCGGCAGCGCGCCAGCGCCTCGGGCACGTCGGGATGCTCGAGGAACCCGAAGCGCGCGCGCACGATATAGATGCCCTCGCGCAGCTCACGGATGGTCACGCGCGCGCCGGCGCCCACGCGCGGCACGCGCGCGGTCTCGACGTGGAACAGCACGATGCGCTCGTGCAGCACGTGATTGTGATCGAGGTTGTGCAGCAGCGAGCGCGGGACGATGCGCGGGTTGCTCGTCATGTAGATCGCGGTTCCGGCCACGCGCGGCAGCTCGGGCGCCTGGTCGCGCGTGAACGCCTCCGGATCCATCGCGTCGCGCTCGAGCTCGGCCTGCATGCGCGCACGTCCCAGGCGCCACGTTGAGAGTACGAGATACACCAGCACGCCTGCGAGCAGCGGCAGCCAGCCGCCGTCGTCGACCTTCGTGAGGTTGGTGAGGAAGAACGCGAGGTCGATGACCAGGAATGCGCCGAACAGCGCGGTCACGCGCACCGGGCTCCAGTTCCAGACGCGCAGCGCCACGAAGCCGATCAGGAGCGTCGTCACGACCATCGTGCCGGTGACAGCAGTCGCGTACGCCGCGGCAAGCCGTTCCGATGAGCCGAACGACGCGACGACGACGATGACGATGGCGAGCAGAGCCCAGTTCACGAACGGCACGTAAATCTGTCCGGGCTCGGTCGGCGACGTGTACGTGATCCTCAGGCGCGGCAGCAGTCCGAGCTGGATGGCCTGCTTGGTCATCGAGAAAGCACCGGTGATCACGGCCTGGGAAGCGACGACGGTCGCGGCGGTTGCCAGCAACACGAGGGGCGCGACTCCCCAGACCGGCGCGAGCAGATAGAAAGGATTGCCAATCGTGCCCGGCTGCGCGAGCACGAGCGCGCCCTGGCCGAAGTAGTTGAGTGCGAGGGCCGGATACACGAGCGCGAACCAGGCAATGCGGACGGGGCCCGCGCCGAAGTGGCCCATGTCCGCGTACAGGGCCTCCGCACCCGTAAGCGCCAGCACGACGGTGCCGAACACCGCCACCGCCATGCGCGGCTCGCTCGCGATCAGCCACACGCCGTGCGACGGGTTGAGCGCGGCCAGCACGGCAGGATTGCGAATCACCGCCCACAGGCCCAACGCGCCGATCGCGACGAACCACGCCGTCATCACCGGCCCGAACCACGCGCCGACCTTGCCGGAACCGTGGCGCTGAACAGCGAAGAGCAGCACCAGGATCACCACGGTGATCGACAGCACGTGCGTGCCGAGCTGCGGGCTGAGCAGCCCGAGACCTTCGACAGCGCTGAGCACCGAGATCGCGGGCGTCAGGACCGCATCGCCGTAGAACAGCGCAGCTCCGAACACGCCGAGCGCAAACAGCTTGAGCGCGTGCCGCCGCGCGGTATGCAGGTGCGGCTCGGTGAGCGCGAGCAGCGAAAGGATGCCGCCTTCGCCGTTGTTGTCCGCGCGCATGACGAACACGACGTACTTGATGGAGACGACGATCATCAGCGCCCAGAAGATCAGCGACAGGGCGCCGAGCACGTGCGCCTCTGTGGGAGCGAGGCCGACGGTGCTGCTGAAGAACTGGCGGAACGCGTACAACGGACTGGTGCCGATGTCGCCGTACACCACGCCGAGCGCACCGAGGATGGGCGCCCACCTGCTCCTGGTCATCTGCTTGAGTCGGCTCTCGGGCGCATCGGGCGGCGAAGTATGCGCCGGAAGGCACTTTGTCGCCAACTCGCGTCATCCGGCATGCGCTTCGCGAGCGATGGAGCGTGCTAGATTTGCTAACGCGCGCGGGCCGTACCGCGCCGTCGTTGCAGGAGTGACTCCGCGTGAAACTGTCGCGTTTCGTGATGCCCGTCACATTCTTCTGTGTCTGCACGGCGCCGCTCGCGCAGGCGCAGGACAAGCTCGGCAGCCCGCAGCAGGAGCACTTCCGCATGAGTGCGGGCATCTTTGCCGCGGATTCGACCACGGCAGTGCGCCTCGACGCCGACAACGGCGCGGTCGGTACTCCGGTCATCGCTGAAGTGGACCTCGGCTTGCGCGATCACAGCGACTCGGGCGACGTCGAAGTGGAGACGCGCATTCGCGAGCGGCATCGCGTGCGCTTCGCCTACTTCAAGCTCGATCGCGAGGCGACCCGCCAGCTCGACCGCGACATCCGCTTCGGCAACGACATCTACCAGGTGAACGACCTGGTGAGCTCCAGCATCGACATGCGCAACTTCGGTCTCACCTATTCCTACGAGGCGTTGCATCTCGACCGCGCCGCGGTGGGCTTGAGCTTCGGCATCAACCTCGTTGAGATCACGGCTGCCGCCGAGGTGCCGGCGCGCGCGATTCGCGAGGAGGAGAGCCGCGCGGGGCCGACGCCGACCCTCGGCGTTCATGCGCTGCTGCGTATCACACGCCGGTTCCACCTGGATGCCCGCGCCGAATACATGCAGCTCGGCATCGAGGACTTCGAAGGCTCGGTGACCAGCCTGTTCGGCGGGATCGTGTTCCGTTTCAACCGCAACATCGGCGTCGGCGTCGGCTACAAGCTGCTGGAGACGCAGGTCGATTCGACGGGCGACGGCGAGACCGGCAACTTCAGCATCGAGAACAGCGGCGGCGTCGCCTTCCTGCGCGTCACGTTCTGAAAATTGCGCGCGGCGCATGGCGCGCGTTTTTCCGCGGCATTGTCGCGTCGGAATCTTCCGACGCAGCTTCGGGTTTGACGCACGTTGCAGCTATTTCCTTTGCAATCCGCGCATTTCTTGCAATGACCTCGCGGTGACACTCGTGCACTGCGGTTGCGCCTACGGTGTTCGCAGCTACGCGTCGCGCGTACGGAGGAACGACCATGGCATATGCATACCCACAACAGTCGATGTGGAGCGGCCGCAGACTGGTCGCTCTGCTCGTCGCCATTGCCGTCAACCTTGGAATGATCCTGGCTATCAGCAACGGTCTCAACTTCGAGTTCGTGAAGCCGGAGTATCAGTCGCTCGAGGCGGTCGTGGTGGAGGAGCAGAAGCCGCAGGATGAAATCGTCGTCGAGATGCCGGAGGTGAAAGTGACGGACCCGATGCCGCTGGTTCTCGACATGCCGCCGCCGGAGGTGGACATTCAGATCGAGGCGCCTCCGCCGCCGATCGCGGCAGCTGCGGTGCCGCAGCCGCCGACAGCGATCACCCCGCCGCCGGCGACTCAGTTGCAGGCCGATAGCGCACTCACGCCGCCGGTGTATCCGGCTGCGTCGATTCGCGCCGAGGAGCAGGGCACCGTGACACTGCTCATCTACGTTTTGCCGGACGGCAAAGTGGGTGACGTGAAGGTTGCCAAGAGCAGCGGCTATCCGCGACTCGACCAGGCCGCGATACAGGCGGCCAGGAGCGGCTGGCGTTTCAAGGCGGCAACGCAGGGCGGCGGCGCCGTGGCGGCTTGGGGCCGCTACGCAGTGACGTTCGATCTGCGCGAGGCGCGCTAGCCGGGATGCGCGTTAGCCGGCGGCCAGCTCTCCAGTAGCAGGTTTGCCGCCAAGGAGCCGGTCTCCAGCTAACGGTTGTTGCGCGCGCCGCGCTCGCGCCCCTACGCTCCGATTTGTTACGGAGCGCGACGCGCGGAGCAGTCGACGATGTTTCTCATCTTCGCCGTGGGCTGCGCCGGTCTTTTCGCTGGCGCAGCCCTGTACGTCAGTCTGGTCGAGCATCCGGCGCGTCTGGCGTGTGGCACCGAGGTCGCCGCGCGTCAGTTTGCGCCGAGCTATGCGCGCGGCGCGGTGATGCAGGCGTCGCTTGCGATACTCGGGCTGGCGGCGGGCGTGTGCGCTTGGTACGTTTCGCGGGATCTCTGGGTGCTCATCGGCTCGTTGCTTCTCGGCAGCCTCGTGCCCTACACCCTGATCGTGATGCTGCCGCTCAACAAGCTCATCCTGAAACCGCCAGCGGATGCGACGCCAGCCGAGAAGATGCGTTCTCTGAATCGCTGGGGACGCCTGCACGCGGTGCGCTCCGCCGCGGGCGTCACTGCGCTCATCGTGCTGCTGTTGCGGCTCGCCGCCTGATACGCGGGGTGGTCGCCTGCGACCGGGGTGGTCGCCTGCGACGCCGACTAACCGCCTGACACGCGCTTGAGCACGGACCTCAGCAACAATGCCTGGCTGGTCCAGCGCAGCAGCCGCGCCGGTCCCGCGAACGCGACCAGCGCGATGGCCGCGACGACGATGATCGGCGAGGCAACGAGCCGGCGCACGACCAGAATGCCGCGATCGACCGTCGCCAGCCGATCTTCCAGGGCAAGGCTCGCGCGGCCCAGCTCGCGGCGCTGCACGGCGCAACGCTGCTGAAGCGAGCGACGCTTGCTGGCCAGTTCTTCCGCGCGCGAGGTCACAGCTGGGCCTCGAGATCCGCGCGATCGCGTGCCAGCTCCGCGCGCGTAGCTTCGAGCAGTTTGGTCTTGCGGCGCAGCTTGCCGCGCACGATCAGCACCGCGACGATCGCGATCGCCAGGAACGCCGCGGTCACGAGGATCGCCGCCAGGAGGCGGGGGCCATCCCAGAACGCGATGATGACCGTGGCTCCGACGAAGATCACGCCGGTGCCTGCCGCGAGCAGCGCGATGAAGGTCCACAGCAGCAGCTCGGCGGCACGCTGGATTTCTTCCTGCAGCTCGGTCGTCAGCAGCTCGAGCCGCGTCTGGGCCAGGCCGACGAGGGTCGCAACGAGACGCGTGAGCGACTGAAACAGTCCGCCGGCCGGACGATCCACGACGACAGTTTCCGTCTCTGGCTGGTTCACGTCAGCGGCGGCTCATGAGCAGGCCGAGCAGCAGGCCTGCCGCCGCGGCGATGCCGACCGCCTGCCAGGGGTTCTCGCGCACGTAGGTGTCGGCACTGTCGGCCATCTCCTTGGTGCGCGCGATCAAATCCTCCTCGAGCTCGCCGATGCGCTTCTTCGCCGCGCGAACCGACTCCTCCGCGCGCGCGCGCGCCGCTGCAACTTTTTCACCCGCCTGTCCGGCCGTGGCACGCAACAGCGCTTCAGCGTCCTCGACGACGGCCTGCAGGTCCGCCATCAGCTTCTCGCCATTCACTTCTTTCATGCTTGTCGTCCTCCAATGAACGAATTCGAGTCCACGCGCCACGCTGAGTTTCGTCGTTCCACGCCGTGAACGGAAATCGCCTGGCCGTTTGCGCGTCGGGTCATTTTTACAGACGCGAATCGCAGACGCGCGAGTGCGCGAGCGAGCGCACCGACGTTGCTGCGATCGACGTGCGCGAGCTCGGGCAGTTGCTTCGTTGTGCGCACGGCTCGGCCTCAACGTGCGTGCGCGCAGGGAAGCGCGCATCGCGGTCGTGGGCTCGTGGCGAACTCGCCGAAATCGGCTCCGCGCCGGCAGCGCGAAGCGCCTTGGCGACGCGAGGCTCGCTGCTCAAAATTTAGCCACCTTCAAGCGCAGAAATGCGCGAATACGGCCCGCCAGGCACCGCAGGGTGTAGGGCGAACCCTGAAAATATGCCACGCAATCCAAGCAGTCTCCGACGGCGACAGCCTGTTTCAGGGCCTCTAAATGTGAAGGAGTGGGTCAGTTCCAGCGTCGCCGTGTCGCAACGTAACTTATTGCACAAGTGAGCTTTTCGCAGTGCGCGCCGCGGGCCTATTTTTGCCCGATTTGTTCACATATTTCGCTTGAATTCACACTTCATGCAGGCGGCTGCGAGCTTTTTGGGAAAGGCGGCGCAGTTCACGTACTATCGAATGCGACGTGCGTCACACCCGCTGTGGAATAAGTCATGTCTGGTCCATACAATGTTAAGCAAGCGTTATTAGCGGCTTACCGCCACTTGTTGACGCCGTTGGTCCGGATCCTTCTGCGCAACGGTATTTCGTATCTCGAGTTCGCAGAGGTCGCCCGACAGGTGTTCGTCGATGTGGCGGGGCGGGATTTCACTCTTCCCAAAAGAAAAATCTCGCTGTCGCGCATCGCAATCATGACCGGCCTGTCACGCAAAGAAGTGGCCAGGCTGGCGAGGGAGGGACCGCAGGTCAGACGAATCGCCCACGACAGTAAACAGAGCCGCGTCGGCCGCGTCTTGCAGGGTTGGTACACCGATAGCGAATTCACTGGTCCCTACGGAGTGCCGCTCGATCTGAAATTCGATGACGGACCGAAGCGCGCGACGTTCAGCGAGTTGGTGCGCAGGTACAGCGGAGATATGCCCGCACGCGCGATGTTCGACGAGCTGCTGCGCGTTGGAGCGATTCGCATCGAGACAGAAAGCGGCCTGATACGCGTGCTAAACCGGTCGTACATACCGGAGAAGCTCGATGCAGAGAACGTCAGGCACTTGGGAGTTCAGACGCGCAATTTCATCGACACGCTCGATTTCAACATGCGCAAGACGGCTCCGGGAAAAGGTCGATTCGAGCGATTTGTGATTGCTGACGATGGGATTTGTGAAGACGACGTGGAACGGTTCGATTCCTTCCTGCGTGAGAAAGGACAGCAGTTCCTAGTTGAGCTTGATGACTGGCTCGCGGCGCGTCCGAAGCCGAGACCGGGCCAGCCAGTGGTGCACACCGGCGTGGGTGTCTACCACTACATAAAGAGTGAAGAGGCCGATCGGGCCCTGGTGAAGATGATTGAAGAAGGGGAAGCAAATGATGCGGATGAGCTTGAGCACTAGCCGGCGCAACGCTCCGGCGAGTGCACGCACCTGCGCGATGGCCGTCATCGGGTTCGTCACGTTCTTCTCCGCCTCCGCGAATGCCGGGACCGGTTCCGCATACATCGACAAAGGCTCCGTTCGAACCTCTGCCCACTCCGATCTGATGGTGCTTGGTCCCGTCGAAGCCCTAGATCGCGAGCAGGAAACACTCCGTGTGCTTGGCCAAGTAGTGCAGACGGCCGACGCGGGCACGCTTTCCACTCAGATTTCAGTAGGATCAGTCGTTGCCGTCAGCGGCGAGCTTGCGTCGGATGGCGCGATTCGCGCACGTCGCGTGGCGAAAGTCGCCAGTGAATACGTCGCGGGCTCCACGCGCATTGCTGTACGCGGCAAAGTTCTCGCGATGAACGCGAGACTCGGCAACTTGAAGCTCGGCCAGCTCTTCGTTGACTACACAGCTTCGCTTTATTCACTCGATCAGGCGGATCTGAACGATGGCGCGGTTCTTTTCGTAGCCGGCACGCAGCCTGTTCCGGGTGGTGTATTTGTCGCTGACGAAGCACTTGCGAGCGCGCCTGTCGGCGCCGACACCATGAAGCGCAGCATCGGTGGCTCTGATCTCATGAAGCGCAGCATCGGTGGCTCAGACCTGATGAGCCGCAGTATCGGTGGCTCTGATCTCATGAAGCGCAGCATCGGTGGCTCAGACCTGATGAGCCGCAGTATC